>Ga0184631_10000032_pt1 | contig 24308 bp, 33 predicted proteins | sample PLM4_90_b1_FD_133160 | JGI IMG/M metagenome (GOLD analysis project Ga0184631, IMG submission 133160) | Groundwater sediment microbial communities from an aquifer in East River, Colorado, USA - PLM4_90_b1 | ecosystem: Environmental > Terrestrial > Soil > Riparian zone | place: USA: East River... | reverse complement strand
GGGCCATGCCGATTACGTCAAGAACATGATCACCGGAGCCGCCCAGATGGACGGCGCCATCCTGGTGGTCTCGGCTGCCGACGGCCCCATGCCCCAGACCCGCGAGCACATTCTGCTTGCCCGTCAGGTCGGGGTGCCGTATATCGTCGTCTCTATGAACAAAGTCGACATGGTCGACGACCCCGAGCTCATCGAGCTCGTGGAACTCGAGATCCGCGAACTCCTGTCCAAGTACCAGTTCCCCGGTGACAAGACCCCGATCGTGAAGGGGAGCGCCTTAAAGGCACTCCAGAGCGAGAGCAAGGACGTCAACGCACCGGAATACAAGAGCATCCTGGAACTCATGGCGGCTGTTGACAGCTATATCCCTCAGCCCAAGCGGGAAGTTGACAAACCCTATCTTATGCCGGTGGAAGACGTGTTTTCGATCGCCGGCCGCGGAACGGTGGTTACGGGCAGGATCGAGCGCGGTGTTGTGAAGGTGGGCGAAGAAATCGAGATCGTGGGAATCAAGCCCACGCAGAAGACGGTGGTGACGGGCGTCGAGATGTTCCGGAAGCTTCTGGACCAGGGCGAAGCCGGCGACAACGTAGGCGTCCTCCTCCGAGGCATCAAGAAGGAAGACGTGGAGCGCGGTATGGTCCTGGCCAAGCCGGGGAGCATCACCCCCCACACCAAGTTCAAGGCCGAGGCATATATTCTTACCAAGGAAGAAGGCGGCCGGCACACCCCGTTCTTCAAGGGGTACCGTCCCCAGTTCTACTTCAGGACCACGGATGTGACGGGAGTGGTGACACTTGCCGAGGGCGTAGAGATGGTGATGCCGGGCGACAACATGGCCTGCAGCGTAGAACTCATCGGCCCGATCGCCATGGATAAGGGCCTTCGGTTCGCCATCCGCGAGGGCGGCAGGACCGTGGGCGCGGGCGTTATCACCGAAGTTATCGAGTAAGAGGGAAGGGAACATACGTGACACAGAAGATCAGAATACGATTAAAAGGATACGATCACAGGCTGCTGGACCAGTCTGCGGTAGAAATTATGGATACGGCGAAGAGGACAGGAGCCAAGGTGTCCGGTCCGATTCCGCTTCCTACAAGAATTAATCGCTGGACCGTTCTGAGGTCCCCCCATGTGGACAAAAAGTCGCGTGAGCAGTTTGAGATCAGGACGCATAAGCGTTTGATGGATATTTTGGATCCAACACCGCAGACCGTGGATGCGCTTATGAAGCTTGATCTTGCGGCTGGTGTTGACGTGGAGATTAAGCTGTAGAAATGAAACCGGCCGCCGATGCATGATCAACCTGAAAATAGTTGAACGGAGCATGCGGGTGAGGGGATAGGCAATGAGCAAGGGAATTATTGGTAAAAAGATAGGTATGAGCCAGCATTTCAGCGGCGGAGAGCTAATTCCGGTCACTGTAATTCAGGCGGGCCCATGCACTGTGGTGCAGAAAAAAACTTCAGAGCATGATGGATACGAATCAGTCCAGCTTGCTTTTGAAGAGGAAAAAAAGCAGGGTCGTATTACCAAGGCAATTGCCGGACACTTTAAAAAGCAGAATGTGCAGCCGCACCGATTTCTCCGGGAGTTTCGCACCGGTGGATTTGAGCAGGGGCAGGTTATAACTGCTGACATTTTCAAAAAAGGCGAATTGATCGCGGTAAGCGGAGTAACCAAGGGAAAGGGATTTGCCGGCGTCATGAAGAGGCATAATTTCGCGGGCGGGCCTGGCGGCCATGGATCAATGTTTAACCGTGCGCCTGGATCTATCGGAGCGAGCGCGTACCCGTCACGTGTATGGCCGGGTAAAAAACTTCCGGGTCACATGGGCGTTGTCAACATGACGATCAAGAATTTAGAAATAGTTGAGGTGCGTCCGGACCAGAATCTTTTGTTCGTACGTGGAGCGGTTCCCGGCGGCGTCAACGGGTTGCTCCTTATCTATAAGGCTGATTAAGAGAAAATAGAGGGTTACTGAAATGCCGTCAGTCGTCATGGTTGATCAAAGCAATAAAAAAGTAAAAGATGTGGAGCTTCCTGAGCTATTTTCCTCGGAGGTGAGGTCTCATCTTCTGCACGCTGCCGTGGTGAACCAGCTCGCGAATAAACGAGCAGGTACCGCATCCACGAAGAACAAGGCTCACGTGAGCGGCGGAGGAGCAAAGCCCTGGAAGCAGAAGGGCACAGGCAGGGCGCGCTCGGGAAGCAACCGATCTCCGCTCTGGCGTCACGGAGGCACCTGTTTCGGACCCATGCCGAGGAACTATTCCTATGCTCTCCCGAAGAAAGCAAAGCGGGCTGCGCTCGTCGATGCACTTGCTTCAAAGGCCAACGATAACAGACTTGTTGTTCTTGAGAAGCTTGAGTTTGCGGAGCCCAAGACCAGGCTTATTTCAACAATGCTTGAAACGCTTGGAGTGCGGGAAAATGCGCTGATTCTCATCAAGTCTGAGAACAAGAACCTGACACTTGCCGCGCGTAACATTCCGTCGGTCAAGGTGCTCAGGATGGACAATATCAACGTCTACGACCTGCTCAAGTATCGATATCTGATTACGACGCAGGACGCACTGAACTCCATTCAGGAGGTATACGGCAAATGACGATGGATATGTATGATATCATTCGGGTGCCGCGGATAACCGAAAAAGGCGCGCGGCTCAAGGAAAAGAATAATGTTTTAACCTTTGAAGTGAAGGTCGAGGCCAATAAAGTTGAAGTTAAAAAGGCTATCGAGGGAATCTTCAAGGTGAAGGTCTCTGATGTAACCACGGTTAAGAACGCGGGTAAGAACAAGCGGGTCGGCCAGCGTCTCGGCCGCAGATCGGACTGGAAGAAAGCATACGTTACGCTTAAGCCAGGTGAAAAGATTCCCATATTCGAGGGTGCATAAATGCCGGTAAAGTCCTATAATCCAACATCCGCTGGAAGGCGGTTCCAAACTTCTTCTACGTTTGAAGAATTGACGAGAAGCACGCCTGAAAAATCTCTGACGGTAAAACTTAACCAGAGCGGCGGCAGAAACAATCGTGGTAAAATTACCGTTCGGTATCGTGGCGGCGGACACAGGAAAAAATACCGAATCATCGACTTCAGGCGTGACAAGATAGCTATTCCTGCAACGGTTGCGCAGATAGAATACGATCCGAATCGCTCAGCGAGGATTGCACTTCTTCATTACGCGGACGGAGAAAAGCGCTATATACTGGCTCCGCTCGGACTGAATGTGGGAGATAAGGTTATATCGGGACCTGATTCCGATATAAAGATTGGCAATGCTCTGCCTATCATGTCAATACCTGTTGGTACCACCCTCCACAATGTGGAACTGAAACAAGGGGCTGGTGGTCAGATCGCGCGGAGCGCGGGTGCTTCAGTACAGCTCCTGGCGCGTGAAGGCGAATATGCCACCCTCAGGCTCAACTCCGGTGAAGTACGCATGGTACGCACTGAATGCATGGCGACGATCGGCCAGGTAGGAAATCTGGATCACGAGAATATCAGCATCGGCAAGGCAGGCAGGGCCCGCTGGATGGGAATGCGTCCAAGAGTCCGTGGAGTTGTGATGAACCCGGTGGATCATCCGCTTGGCGGAGGCGAGGGTAAGTCATCCGGAGGCAGACCAGGTTGTTCGCCATGGGGTCTTCCCGATGGGGTGAGGACGAGAAAAAATAAAACGACGAGCAAGTTTATCATATCCAGAAGAACGAAGAGCAGGTAAACGGTAAATTCGGTTTGTAATTTGTGATTCAGAGCGGAGGATGCGGTGCCGAGATCAGTTAAAAAAGGCCCTTTTATAGATGAATGCCTCATGAAAAAAGTTGAGGCCATGAATACCACGGGCGAAAAAAAGATTACGAAAACGTGGTCGCGTCGATCGACGATTACTCCCGATTTTGTGGGACATACTTTGGCGGTGCATAACGGCAGGAAATTTATTCCGGTGTATGTCACCGAAAACATGGTTGGCCACAAGCTTGGTGAATTTTCTCCGACAAGGACGTTCAAGGCGCATGGTGGGTCAAAGGCTGCAGAAAAGAAGAGCGCCCCGAAATAATACACAAGAACGCAGTGCATGAGAGTAGAGTGAGGACAATCAGATGGAAGCAAGCGCAACAGTAAGACATATTAGAATTACGCCGCGCAAGGCGAGGCAGGTTATAGACCTTATCCGGGGCAAGATGGTGGGAGACGCGCTCAGCATTCTTACGTTCACGCCGCTCCATGCTGCGCGTATAGTGAAGAAGCTCCTGGATTCTGCCGTGGCAAATGCCGAGCAGAAAAAGGTGGGAGACCTGGACGCTCTCAAGGTTACAAAGGCTTTTGTTAACCAGGGTGTTACCATGAAGCGCATGCGGGCTCGGGCCATGGGACGCGGCAATACGATTAGAAAGAGAACCAGCCATATAACGGTGGTTCTTTCAGCGTAGTTATACCATACGGAGGCATCATGGGACAGAAGGTTCATCCGATCGGGTTTCGGCTCGGAATTATAAAAACCTGGGATTCACGCTGGTTTTCACAGAAAAATTACTCAACGCTGTTGCATGAGGACTTCAAAATTCGCAAGATCGTAAAAGAGCGGCTCATGCACGCCGGCGTTTCCAAGATTGAGATCGAGCGCGCCGGACAAAAGGCAAAGATCAATATTCATACAGCCCGGCCCGGTATTATTATAGGTAAAAAGGGCGCTGAGGTGGATAAACTCAAGAAGGATCTTGAGTCCATGACCGGCAAGCAGATGTATATTAATATTCAGGAAATCAGGCGTCCTGAGCTCGATGCTCAACTGGTTGCTGAGAATATAGCGCTTCAGCTGGAACGCAGGATTGCATTCCGCAGAGCAATGAAAAAATCCGTAACCTCGGCGCTCAGACTTGGAGCTCAGGGTATTAAGATAATGTGCGCCGGCAGGTTGGCGGGCGGCGAAATTGCAAGGACTGAATGGTACCGTGAGGGTAGGGTGCCGCTCCATACTATGCGCGCCGACATTCAGTACGGTTTTTTTGAAGCCAAGACCACCATGGGTCAGATCGGCGTAAAGGTCTGGATCTACCGGGGAGATGTGCTTCAACAGCCGACCGCTACTGTATAGAAGACAACGGTTCCGGTTACGACATCTCAGGAATAAAGGACTGTAATTATGTTAGCACCCAAACGAGTAAAACACAGAAAGATGCACAAGGGAAACATGAACGGTACCGCCTACCGGGGCGCAGAAGTTAGCTACGGTGAGTACGGCCTGAAAGTCCTTGAACCGGGTTGGATTACGAGCAGGCAGATAGAAGCAGCTCGTATTGCCATGACTCGTTATGTCAAGCGGGGCGGCAAAATTTGGATTCGGATATTCCCGGACAAGCCAATTACGAAGAAACCTGCGGAAACACGCATGGGAAAAGGCAAGGGAGCACCGGAATACTGGGTAGCGGTTGTGAAGCCCGGTCGTGTGCTGTATGAAATGGGCGGAGTTGACGAATCCGTAGCCAGAGAAGCGTTCAGGCTCGCGGCATACAAATTGCCGATCGCTACGAAGTTTGTCTCTCGGGAGGCAGAAATATGAAGACTATTGTAAAGGAACTGCGGGATCTGTCAAGCGATGAACTGCTGGCTAAGGCTGCTGATCTCAAAAAAGAGATTTTTAATCTGAGGTTTCAGCAGGCCATGGGCCAGATCGAGAACCCGATGCGTCTCAGGACATTGCGCAGGGACATCGCCAAAACCAAGACAGTCTTAAAGGAAAAGTATGGAAGAGCATAAGAAAAGAAAAACGTATACCGGACAGGTAGTCAGCGATAAGATGGACAAGACTGTCGTGCTCGCGGTCACTAGGCGCATTGCGCATGCGAAGTACACCAAAACCATCAAACGGACTACAAAGTTCAAGGCACATGACGAAAAGAACGAATGCAAGGTAGGGGATGTGGTCCGGTTCATCGAGACCAGGCCTCTTTCCAGGGAAAAGCGGTGGAAGGTACTCGATATCGTCGAGAAAGCCAGTCAATAAAGGACGAAAACCTTTTCAGAGGATGAACTATGATTCAGCAGCAGACGGTTTTGGATGTCGCCGATAATTCCGGCGCAAAAAAAGTGATGTGCATAAAGGTCCTCGGCGGAACGCGCAAGCGTTACGCCTCGCTTGGCGATGTGATCGTTGTTGCAATTAAGATGGCGATTCCCGAAGGACAGGTCAAGAAGGGCACTGTGGCCAAGGCCGTGGTCGTCCGGACCACGAAGGAAGTGAGACGTCAGGACGGATCGTATATCAAGTTCGACCGGAATGCTGCGGTGCTTATCAATGCATCGAACGAGCCGGTCGGGACGCGTATCTTCGGGCCAGTTGCTCGTGAGCTCGGCAAGAAGAACTTTATGAAGATCATTTCACTTGCACCTGAAGTGCTGTAGGAATGCAGTCGTCAATACCAGCTTACGGAAAAGCAGGATTAGGGAAAATGCAGATTAAAAAAAATGACAATGTGATGGTGGTTTCTGGCAAGGAGAAGGGTAAGCGGGGCAGGGTGATCGCAGTCTATCCCGCAACCAACCGACTTCTTATCGAGAAGCTCAATATGATCAAGCGGCATACCAAACCCAACCAGCAGCTCAGGCAGGGCGGTATTATGGAGAAAGAGAGTCCTCTTGCCGCGTCGAACGTAAAACTTATTTGCGCAAAGTGCGATAAGCCAACGGCGACCTCCAGAAAAACACAGGGTGACGGTACGCGTACTCGCGTCTGCAAGAGCTGCAGCGAGAGTATTGATTGATCCCAGACTACTATCGCAGATTGACGATATTCAGATCGGTGAAATAGGGAAACGATATTATGGCAGATAAGAAAGATAAATCAAAGGAAACTAAGAGCAGCGACAAAAAAGCGGTAACAAAGACGCCTAAGGCCGCTGCGAAGCCTAAGGCTTCTGCAAAGGACGCAAAGAAGGATGCTAACTCCTCTGAAGCCGCGTCGAGTTCAGCTGCTCAACAGAGTGCTCCGGAGCGCGTCCCGACTCCGAGACTGAGACAGCGCTACCATGACGTTGTCGTGCCGGCGATGATGAAGGAGTTTCAGTATAAAAACCCCATGCAGGCGCCAAAGCTTGTTAAGGTGGTACTGAACGTAGGTATGGGAGAGGCAATTTCCAATGCCAAGTCCCTTGACCATGCTGCAGACGAATTAGGTAAAATTACCGGTCAGCGCCCAGTTATCACAAAAGCCAAAAAATCTATCGCAACCTTCAAGCTAAGAGAGGGGATGCCGATCGGATGTATGGTGACGCTCAGGCGCGAGCGCATGTATGAGTTTCTTGATCGGTTTATCAATGCCGCGCTTCCCCGCATCAGAGATTTCAAAGGCGTTTCGTCAAAGTCATTTGACGGCAGAGGGAATTATACTGTTGGGATCAAGGAACAGATAATTTTCCCGGAAATTGAGTTTGACAAGGTCGACTCGGTTCACGGGATGGATATCGTTATTGTAACGACGGCGAAGACCGATGAAGAAGGTAGAGCATTGCTCGGCCATCTGGGTATGCCGTACAGGAAGTAATCCGCTCAGACGGACGTGATGGAGGAACAATGGCAAAGAAGTCTTTGATAGCGAAAGCATCAAGAGAACCGAAATTCAAGGTGCGAGCATACTCTCGCTGTCCGCTCTGCGGAAGGTCACGAGGGTATCTGAGGAAGTTTGATTTGTGCAGAATCTGCTTCAGAAACAGGGCGCTCAAGGGAGAGATCCCGGGCGTGATTAAGGCTAGTTGGTAAGCAAAAGGGGCTTGAATCAATGATGACCGATCCTATCGCGGATATGCTGACGCGCATCCGCAATGCCAGTAAGGCAAAACATGAAAAAGTGGACATTCCCTCCTCCAAGCTGAAGGTGGAGATTGCGAAGATTCTGAAGGATGAGGGATTTGTCAAGAACGTGAAGCTGGTGAAAGACCGCCGGCAGGGGCTTATCCGCGTGTATCTCAAATACACGGAGGATGAGGCACCGGTTCTGCAGGGGTTGAAGCGTATCAGTAAGCCCGGCTGCAGAGTATATGCGGGCAATGATGCCATTCCCAAGGTGCTGGATGGGCTTGGTACAGCTATTCTGTCAACGCCCAAAGGAATCCAGACCGGGAAACAGGCTAAGAAGGACAATGTTGGTGGCGAAGTCCTTTGCCATGTTTGGTAATTTCAGTTAATTGAATCCGTCCAATCAGGAGTTTAGGAGCTGTCATGTCTAGGGTTGGTAAAAAGCCAATAGAATTGCCGTCCGGAGTAGAGGCTAAGATCGAGACCGGGAAAATAACGGTTAAGGGGTCACTGGGTGAGATCAGCCAGGAAGTGAACCCGAAGCTGACCATCAGGAAAGAAAGCAATACGCTTGTAGTGGAGCGGCCGTCGAACCAGAAAATATACCGCGAACTTCATGGCTTAACGAGAAACCTGGTAGCTAATATGGTGACTGGTGTAAGCAAAGGGTATGAAAAGACATTGGAGATTTCAGGTGTAGGTTTCAAAGCTGCTGCGCAAGGTTCAAACCTTATGCTTAGCCTTGGGTTCTCTCACCCTATCGTCTATCCTCTGCCTAAAGGGATCAAGGCAACGGTTGACCCCAAGCAGACCCAGATCACGCTTAAGGGCATAGATAAACAGCTCGTTGGTCAGATAGCGGCTAACCTGAGAAGCTTGAAAAAACCCGAGCCCTATAAGGGGAAAGGCATCAAGTACAGTAATGAGGTTATTCAGCGCAAGGAAGGCAAGGCTGGCAAGGGCGGGAAGTAATAAATCAAGACGAGTTGAGTCGCTGATTGGAAATCAAAAACAATTAGCGCTTAATATGATCATGGAGAATAAACCGTGGCACAGAGCAAATTAAAATCCAGACAAAGACGGCACGTAAGAGTCAGAAAAAACGTTCACGGTACGGGAACGAGGCCTAGGCTGAGCGTGTTCAAAAGCCTGAGCCATATATACGCTCAGATCATTGATGATACCACCGGCAAGACACTCATTGCAGCATCCTCTACCGAGAAGACGCTGAATGACGGGTTAAAACACTGTGGGAACGTAGAGGCGGCCAAAAAGGTAGGAGCAAGCATAGCTGAACGTGCGCTTGGCAAGGATATCAAACTGGTCGTCTTCGACCGCGGCGGGTATCAATACCATGGTTGTGTTAAGGCGCTGGCGGATGCGGCGCGAGAGAAGGGTCTCAGTTTTTAAGATACGGCATTTAATCGGAGGCGGCATTGGCAGATCGATATCATAAAGAAGCAGAGGAAGGCGACGGCCTGAAAGATAAGCTGGTTTTCTTGAACCGGGTTGCCAAAGTGGTCAAGGGCGGCAAAAGGTTCAACTTCAGCGCTTTGGTGGTCGTTGGTGATGGTAAGGGCAAGGTTGGCGTGGGTAAGGGCAAGGCTGCAGAAGCCCCGGTAGCCATCAAGAAGGCCGTAGAGCGTGCCAAGAAGAGTATGATTCAGATATCTCTGAAGGGCGATACGATTCCCCATAAGGTGCTCGGCCACTATGGTGCCGGCAAAGTGTTGCTTAAGCCCGCTTCCGAAGGTACCGGTTTGATCGCCGGCGGTGCAAGCCGGTCCGTCCTCGAGGTCGTGGGTGTGAGGAATGTGCTCTGCAAGTCGCTCGGATCAAGCAATCCCCATAATGTCGTGAGTGCCACGATCAACGGACTGGTCAGTCTCAGGACTGCCGAACAGGTAGCAGCGCTTCGTGGGAAGTCCGTAGAGGAGCTTGGATAGCCATGGTAAAATCCGAAGCGAAAAAACTCAAGATCACACTGGTAAAAAGCGGTATTGCACGACCGGGAAAGCACAAGGTTGTGCTGATCGGACTGGGACTGAAAAAAATGCATCATTCCGTCCTTCGTGTTGATACTCCGCAAATACGCGGCATGATAAATAAGATATCTCACCTTGTAAAGGTTGAAGAAGCATAGTGTAATCACCTGGAAAAGCTCTAAAATTCGATTGAATGACGGTAGCGAGTAAACTATGAGATTAGAAGAACTTAAGCCAGCAGCAGGGTCAACAAAGAAGTCAAACAGGGTCGGAAGAGGTCCTGGCTCCGGATCCGGCAAGACCGCTGGAAAAGGACACAAAGGTCAGAAGGCTCGTTCGGGCGGTGTGAAGGGTGCAGGTTTTGAAGGTGGCCAGATGCCCCTTCAGCGCAGGATTCCCAAGCGCGGATTCACGAATATCTTCCGGAAAGAATATGCTGTTGTGAATCTTCAAGACCTCGAATTGATGTCTGGCACGGATCCCATTACACCCGAGATTCTTATGCAAAAAGGTCTGATCAAGGATATGAAGACCGGGGTGAAAGTTCTCGGCACTGGTGAACTGAAAGTGAAGCTTACTGTGCGTGCGCACAAGTTCAGCAAGAGCGCAGTTGAAAAAATCGAAGCCGCTGGCGGGAAGGCCGAGGTACTATAGCCCTTGTTTAACGGCCTGAAGAACATATTTAATATTCCTGAACTCAGGAAGCGGATTGTTTTCACGCTTCTTCTTCTCGCAGTTTATAGGATAGGATCGCATATACCGACGCCTGGAGTAAAGGGTGAGGCCCTAAGCCAGTACCTGCACCAGGCTGCGTCAGGTCTTATGGGTTTTTTTGACATGTTCTCAGGCGGAGCGCTTTCAAGGGTAACGATTTTTGCTCTCGGGATCATGCCATATATTACGGCTTCCATCGTGCTCCAGCTTCTTACTGTGGTGATACCACGATTGCAGGCGCTTGCCAAAGAGGGCGAGGCAGGCAGGAAGAAAATCACCGAGTATACGCGGTACGGAACAGTGGCAATTGCCGGTTTTCAATCATTCTGGATGGCGGTTGGCATAGAGAAGATGGGTGATGGCGCCTTCGTGGAATCGACAGGCTGGTCATTCCGCATTATTACTATGATTACGCTGACTGCCGGCACAACGTTTATCATGTGGCTTGGTGAGCAGATCACGGAACGCGGAATCGGTAATGGAATCTCACTAATAATTTTTGCGGGTATTGTGGCAGGTTTTCCACGCGCCGTGACAAATACATTTCAGCTGGCGCGGTCCGGTGCAATACCCTATTTTCTCGTAGCCGTGATATTAGTAATTATCATACTGGTCATTGCGGCTATCATCCTTATGGAACGCGGCCAGAGGAAAATATCGGTTCAGTATGCCCAGCGTATGGTTGGCAGGAAGATTTATAAGGGACAAAGCACACATTTGCCTCTGAAAATAAACTCCGCAGGCGTGATACCGCCGATTTTCGCATCATCAATATTATTATTCCCGGCAACAATCGCGGGTTTTACGCAGGTAAAGTGGATCAATGATATAGCACTGCAGCTTTCACCAGGCAAATTGCTCTATACGACCGTCTACGTTGTAATGATCATATTTTTCGCGTACTTTTATACGGCGATCGTGTTTAACCCGGTTGATATCGCTGATAATTTAAAAAAGTATGGCGGTTTCATTCCCGGTATCAGACCTGGCAAGAAAACATCCGACTACCTGTATCGTGTACTGACCCGCATAACGCTGGGCGGTGCACTCTATCTTGCAGCAGTCTGTGTTTTGCCGGATATCTTTTACAAATTCTTCAACGTACCCTTTTATTTTGGAGGAACGTCGCTCCTGATCGTTATCGGTGTGGCACTTGACACCGTTTCGCAGATAGAGTCACACTTAATCCAAAGACATTATGGGGGCTTCCTGAAGGGCGTTTCGATAAAAGGCAGACGGTAACATCGGGAAATCGCCATGATCATTCTCAAGTCCCTTCAGGAGATCGAGAAGATACGGAAAGCCTGTTTGATTGTCGCAGATGTGCTGGATGCAGTCCGGGGGATGGTGAAACCGGGGTGTACTACTCAATCGCTTGATGAATTTTCAGAACAGTTCATACGAGCTGCGGGAGCCAAACCGGCATTCAAGGGCTATAGGGGATATCCCAAGACGCTTTGTACTTCAGTGAACAACGAGGTAATCCACGGCATTCCGTCAAAGGATGTAGTTCTTAAACAGGGAGATATTGTTAGCGTCGATGTGGGTGCAATTGTCGAGGGTTTTTACGGAGATGCGGCAATAACAATTTCGGTAGGTACGATAACACCGGATGCTGAACGATTGATGAGAGTTACGGAGGAATCGCTTCTTCGCGGGATTGCTCAAGCCACAACAGGTAACCGGTTATACGATATTTCGCATGCCGTACAGAGTTATGCCGAGGCAAACGGATACTCGGTCGTTCGGGAATTTGTAGGCCATGGGATTGGAAGAAATCTGCATGAGGATCCGCAGATCCCTAATTTCGGCGCAGCTGGTCAGGGGCCTCGTCTGAAACCGGGAATGGTTTTGGCAATTGAACCGATGGTGAATGTCGGAGGCAGCGCAACGGTAATTCAGAAAGATAATTGGACGGCCGTTACCGCAGATGGAAGCCTTTCAGCTCATTTTGAGCATACGATAGCAGTAATGCCCGATGGGCCGTGGATACTAACTAAGAAATAGTGAGGATATGGCGAAAGAAGATTCCATAGAGGTTCAGGGCACGGTGCTGGAAACACTCCCTAATGCCATGTTCCGGGTAGAGATGGAGAACGGCCATAAAATTTTGGCTCATATTTCCGGCAAGATGCGGATGCATTTTATAAAAATACTTCCAGGTGATAAGGTGACAGTCGAACTTACACCCTATGACCTGACAAGAGGCAGAATCACTTATCGGTTTAAATAGCATCCCGGCTGGTTTTATCCGGTGAGAATATCAATTGAAAAAGAATGGAAGTAACAGGATATGAAAGTTCGCTCATCAGTACGTAAAATATGTCCCAAGTGTACGGTTATTCGCCGCAAGGGCATCGTGCGCGTCATATGCGAGAATGCGCGCCACAAGCAGCGGCAGGGATAGCTTTGTGATCACGCGCCCGTCGCTGTGATCCGTGGTCTTGATAACTAAAAAAAGCACAGTGAATCATGACGATGTGCACCGATATGGATCGGCTTGTACAGGTTATTGTTGCTGTCTTTGAGGAGGGGTTGTGGCACGAATTGCCGGTGTAGATTTACCAAAAGACAAAAAAGTCGGAATTTCACTTACCTATATTTTCGGGATAGGGCCGACGTCAGCAAAGAAGATTCTTGCCGAGGCGGGCATCGATCCGAATACCAAGAGCAATAATCTCACGGAATCTGATATCGTGAAGATTCGTACCATCCTCGACCGGGATTACACTGTGGAGGGAGACCTTCGCAGAGACGTGACGATGCACATCAAACGATTGATGGACATCGGCAGTTATCGCGGACTGAGGCATCGCAGAGGCCTGCCGGCGCGGGGACAGTGCACAAAAACAAACGCGCGAACGCGAAAGGGACCTAAGAAATCAGCGATGTCGGGTAAGGGGAAAAAGAAGGCCCTTTTGAAGAAGTAAAAAGGCAATAGCGTTGCTCTGGCATGGTGATAATCCACGTCAGAGGCGATATCACACGCACTGGAGAGCAGATGGCAAAGAAGGGTAAAGAAAAAAAGAACGTTGCAAATGGTGTAGCCCATATCCATGCTTCCTTTAACAACACGATTGTTACGATTACCGATACCTCTGGAAATGTGATCACCTGGTCAAGCTCCGGCAGCAAGGGATTTAAAGGCTCGCGAAAGAGCACTCCCTTCGCCTCACAGCTGGCTGCAGAGGCGGCCGCCAAAAAGGCAATGGAGCATGGCATGAGGCAGGTTGAGGTATATGTTAAAGGTCCGGGTACAGGCAGGGAATCAGCTATCAGGGCCATCCAGGCTACAGGTCTTGAGATCGTGGTGATTAAAGATGTAACCCCGATCCCGCATAACGGGTGCAGGCCGCCGAAACGGAGACGCGTTTAGTTTTGCATGTTAACACAGGAGGAGTCACGTGGCACGGTATATAGGATCAGTCTGTAAGCTCTGCAGGAGAGAGGGAGCAAAGCTCTTTCTTAAGGCTGAGCGTTGCTACACCGATAAATGCGGTATTACCAGGAGAAGCTATCCGCCGGGACAGCATGGTCAGGCGAGAATAAAGCAGTCTGAATATTGCATACAGCTCAGGGAAAAGCAGAAAATTAGGCGTATTTACGGCGTCTTGGAACGTCAGTTCCGCGGCTATTTTGAGAAGGCCGAGCGGATGAAGGGTGTTACGGGCGATAACCTGTTGCAGCTCCTCGAAAGACGCCTCGACAACATAGTGCAGCGGATGGGCTTTGCCGGTTCAAAGAATGAAGCTCGACAGCTTGTGCGTCATGGGCACATGCTCGTGAATAGCAAAAAAGTAAACATTCCCTCCTACCTGCTCAAGGCTGGAGATGTCGTTGAGTTGAGGGAAAAGAGCCGGACTATTCCTCAGATCCAGCAGACACTAACAGCACTTGAAAAGCGTGGTTTTCCGACTTGGCTGGAGATAGATAAAGCGCAGTTTAAGGGTAAAGTGCTGGCTTTGCCGGCGCGAGATGAATCGACGATGCCTACGGTAAAAGAACAGCTCGTTGTCGAGCTCTATTCGAAATAAGCTTAATGCCGAAGGTGAAAATATTCTAAGGACTGCAGTGTCGCTGTGTTTAGTGACGCTCTGTTGTCTCAGTCCTCTGACCAGTTTTTTCACTCCGTTATGGAGGAACAATGCTCAAAAAAGCAAAAGATTTCCAGATGCCGAAGAAACTTCAGCATGATCCTAAAAAGATAACCGATACCTACGGGAAGTTCACGGCAGAGCCTTTGGAGCGTGGTTTCGGCACTACACTGGGTAATTCGTTGCGCCGAGTCCTGCTTTCGTCGCTCGAAGGATCTGCGATTACATCGTTAAAAATAGCCGGTGTACAGCATGAGTTTTCAAGTATTCCGGGTGTAGTCGAAGACACGACAGACCTTATCTTAAACCTTAAAGAGATCAGGCTCAAACTGCATACTGACAAGCCGAAAACTCTTACGTTGAAGGCCAAGGGCACGGGAGAGGTTACCGCAAAGGATATTGAAGCTGATGCAGAGGTAGAGATCCTGAACCCGGAACTTCATCTTGCAACGATTGATAAGAATGGCAAACTCGAGCTGGAAATGCGAGCTCGCCGAGGCAGGGGGTATGTTTCATCGGACAAGAACAAGGAGCCTGGCCAAGCGATCGGTGTAATTCCGATTGACTCAATTTTTTCGCCGATTCGCAAGGTAAACTTCAAGGTGGAGAATGCCCGGGTAGGACAGGAAACGGACTACGATAAGCTTGTGCTCGAAGTATGGACTGACGGCAGCATACGACCGGATGACGCGATTGCGCACGCGTCAAAGCTGCTCAAAGACCATCTCTCCATATTTATCCATTTGCCTGAGGAAGAGGAAGCATCGCCGACAATAGAGGAGGAGATAAAAAAAGTACCTTCCTTTAATGAAAACCTGCTTCGCAGCGTGAATGAGTTGGAGCTTTCGGTACGGGCGGCAAACTGCCTGAAAAATGCAGGAATCGAGACCATTGCAGAGATGGTTCAAAAGACCGAGAGTGAGATGCTGAAAACGAAAAACTTCGGCAGAAAATCGCTTAACGAAATAAAGGAAATTCTTTCCGAGATGGGACTTGGACTCGGCTTGAAGGTGGATGATAAAATCGTTGCAGAAGCCAGGCGGCTTCTTGCGGAAAAACCGAGCGAAACTTAATAAAATCTATTTGGCAAGGATAGTGATATGAGACACGGATGTGCAGGCAGACAATTTGGAAGAGATTCGAGTCATCGGAAAGCACTGCTCAGGATGCTCGTTACCGCGCTGCTCAAGAATGAAAAGATCGAGACTACAGTCGCAAAGGCAAAAGAAATACGGCCGCTGGCGGAGCAAATGATTACTCTCGGCAAGCGTGGAGACTTGCACGCGCGGCGGCAAGCGCTCAGTTTTATTCACGACGAGACAGTAGTGAGCGGACTGTTCGCACAGATCGCCCCTCGTTTTGCCTCCCGGAACGGCGGGTACACGAGGATAGTACTGACTCGCACCAGGCCCGGGGATGCGGCGCCAATGGCGGTTATCGAACTGGTAGAACGGCAGAAGCAAGAGGCAAAGGAATCGAAGCCAGCAACAAAGTAGCACCTACAAAACAATGCAATGTAGAAGCATGAGACATGTTCATGCAGGTACATGAATGAGGCCAGTGTCCTCCACTCCATGGTGAGGACGGAAGCCGGACACATACAATAAGGCACGAGTAGAAGGCAAGGGCATCAACCCCTTGCCTTTTTTATTGCATTTACACCGATGTTTTTTTGTGCTACTATCACACGCGAAGGTTGTTGATAGCCTATGGCATACGGTAACGGTATGATTTCTGCAACTATGACGCGATTGCGTCAAGCTGCTTTCTGGTGGTGGGGCGGAATCGGGCGAAGGGTCTCCTTTTTCATGATGGTGGCGCTTATGCTCGTCGCTGCGCTCGTAGGGCTGTTCTTTTTCCGGGAGGGGGAAAAAGCTCTTGACGCAGAGATCAGAAGCAGAGCACTCTATGTGGCCAAGGAGTTGGCTGCACTCACGGCAGAAGATATCGTTACTGGAAATAAGTTTGAACTCTACAAAAAGGTCTCTCCTCCTTTTACCGCAAACGAAGATTCACTCTCCGGAAGTACCCTGCTCTACCTGATCATCTATAAACTCAATTGCGAAATGCTTATCGGCAGTACGGCTGCGGAAGTGTTTTACGGAAGCGGTTCTCATTTTTATACCCTTCCGTCCGGCAATAATTTTGTGCGCGACGAGGTCGTGCTCAGGTGTGAGCCTAAGCAGGTTACCGGTCCGGAGTTCCAGATTAACAAGAACGGAGTCTATGATCTTACACTTCCGATTCTATCGGGGAGTGAGCTCGTGGGTTTTATCCGGGTCGGAATCTCCGGTCAACGGTACCAGCAGCAATTTTCAGGAAGTATGAAGAAGTTCGCTGTTGCGCTTTTCGGCATTTTTCTGGTCGGCATGGCTTTTAGTCAGATCATAGCACTGAGTATTACCAAACCAATTTATCAGCTCAGCGAGGCGGTTGATAACTTGAGCCGGCAGAACTGGGACACGCCGCTCCCCATCCAGGGTACGGATGAGATCAGTAAGCTTGGCCATACGTTTAACCAAATGGCGCAAACTCTGAAAAATCGCGAGGCAAGCCTCTCACAGGGAAACAGAGATTTGTTCCTCCTCCATACTGCTGGTCTTGATCTCATGGAAAGCCTGGATGTCAAAGCCTTGCTGCCAAAAATTTGGGCACGCGCAGTGGACCTCGTGCGGGCAGACACTATTGCGATCGCTATGGTAGGCAGCTCCGACCATATGCTGAGCTATCTCGGGGTGTTCGGCAATAAGTCGAAAATCATTCTGAGCCAGGAAATACCGTTTGAGGCAGGGGGCGTTTATAATTGGCTTGTGAGTTATGGGACTCCACTTCTGATACCGGAGGCGCAATCCGATTTCAGGCTTGACCGTGAACTTATGAAATCGATTGGCATTAAAAGTCTCATGGCTGTTCCTCTGTGGTCCGCGAACACAATGACGGGTATTCTCACTGCGATCAACAAAAAAGGGGACTCAAACTTCGACAAGTACGATCTCAGACTGTTTACCGTTTATTCCAGCCTTGCAGCAGCGGCGCTGCAGAATGCATCTCTCTACAATGACTTGAATAGAAATATGAATGAACTCAAGACCGCTCAGGAGCAACTCGTTCACTCCACTAAAATGGCGGCAATTGGAGAGCTTTCCGCGAACATTGCCCACGAAATCAACAACCCGCTCACAAGTGTGCTTGGTTATACTACGCACCTTTTGAAAACCCTTGACCTTCCCGAAACACCACGCCGGATACTTGGGCTGATGGAGCAGGAAACGCTCAGGGTGCGGAAGATCATCCGCAATCTTCTCGACTTCGCGCGCCAACGTCCGACCTGGATGCAGCCCGGGGATATTTCTCAGCCGCTGCGGGAGACGGTCGCACTGGTGCAGGGGATGGCCGGTAAAACGTCCGTGGTTATTCACGAGGATTATCCCCTGTCGCCGGTTCTCGTAAATATGGATCATAATGAGATGAAACAAGTATTTATCAACATTCTTAACAATGCGCTTCAGTCCATGCCGCTCGGCGGAGTTCTCCGGATACGGCTGGAAACACCACGGGCTCATGAGACTGTTATCGAGGTTGCCGATTCCGGGTCTGGCATTGCCCCGGAACACCTGAACAAGATTTTCGAGCCTTTCTTCACCACCAAAGACACGGGTGACGGCACCGGTCTTGGATTATCAATAAGTTATCGAATTGTGCGTAATCATGGCGGTAAAATCGAGGCGGAGAGCAAAATCGGCAACGGAACGGTTTTCAGAGTAACTCTTCCTGTGTACGAAAAACCGAGGGTGTCATGATATCAGCAGTGAAACGACGGCTCATGGAACGGTTCCCAGCATTACTCTTCGTTATTATTGTCGTCGCCGCGCTATCCATCAGTGCATGCGAAAAAACGAAGAAGTCCGCAGGTCAGGAAGAAAAACCGCAACAGCAGCAGTTGTTGATCGGATTGATACCGGAACAGAATGTATTTCGACAGCGTGAGAGATACCTTATCCTGGGGAAATATCTTTCCAGCCGTCTTGGGATAACGATCAACTTCACAAGTTTGAGCCGATATGGTAACATTATAGAGCGTTTTAATGCTGAGAAAATGGATGGCGCCTTTTTCGGAAGCTTCACCTATGCGCTGGCCCACAGTCAACTCGGAGTAGAGGCAATTGCCCGTCCGGTGAATCTGGACGGTACTTCTACCTATCACGGTTATCTATTCGTTCGCAAGGATAGCGGTATTCGCACATCAACCGACATGAAAGGAAAACGGTTTGTCTTTGTTGAGCGTGCCACGACGGCGGGATACCTGTTTCCGCTTGCGTACTTCAAAGAGAACGGGATTGCCGACCCACACTCCTATCTGGGTGAAACATTCTTCGCTGGGAGTCACGATGCCGCAATACAGGCTGTGCTGAACAAAGAAGCTGACATTGGAGCGGCCAAAAACACGATCTTTGATCAAATGGCTGCGGAGAATCCACGAATTGAGAAGGAACTGATGATTCTTGCAACTTCCGCTGTCGTGCCCCAGAACAGTCTCGCTATGCGGAAGGACCTTGATCCAGAACTGAAAAGCTCCTTAAAGAAAATATTGTTTGATATGAAGAATAACGAAGAAGGGCGGCAAGCGCTCCGGAGGTTTGGCGCCCGTGATTTTATCGAGACGAGCGAGAATGACTACGAGTATTTTTACAGACTTTCGTCGCAGGTCGGCATTGATCTGAAAAGGTATCGATACCATAACGAGTAACCGGGATTACCGTATGAAAAAGAAGATTTACCTGAGTTTCGGCTTGATCCTGTGCGTGTTTATCGCAGGGAGCCTCGTCGCCGTTCATTACATCACAACGGCCACGTTCCGTATGGACAGGCTGATCATGCTGCATCAGGTCGAGATCCTGCGCGAGGACCTGATCATCCGTGTGCAGCAGGTCCAGTCCCACCTCTATCGAAACAAAAACCGGAGCGACGGTGATGTGGATGCATTGATCGCGCAGGTTCAGGAGATGGACCGGGTCATGGACTCCTGTGTGGGGTGCCACCACACGCCGGAGCTTGCACAGGGGATACTGGGCATGCGTGATATGGCAAATGATTACAAAACGGCCATCAGCCGGCTTATAACCGCGTCGGCAAATCCCGTGAGGATTGCGTCCCTTGAGCACAGGGCTCAAGACTTGGGGCAGGAGCTCATTACCATGACCCAGAGCATGGCATTTACCGCGAACGTTCGGTTGCAGCAGAAGACCCAGGAAACCATGGCCACAATCGGAGAGGTCAGGAACGTGTTGCTGGTCATGTTATTGCTGGGCATCCTCACCGCGTTCTTCATTGCTTTTTTCCTGGAGAAGAGACTGAATAAGCAGCTTCTACGGCTGCTCAACGCGACCCGGCGCATTTCGCACGGCGACTTGCAGCACCGGGTGGATATCAGCGATGCGCGGGGGACTGAATTCGCAGCACTGGCGGAGGCGTTCAACGCCATGACCCAGAACCTTCACCTTTCCCAACGTCAGCTGGTACAAAGCGCAAAGCTGGCGGCTATAGGAGAACTGGCCACCAATATCGCCTATGAGATCAACGACCCCCTGACAGGGGTATCAGGGCATGTTGGATTGCTGCTCAAGGCAGAAGATATCCCTGCTGAAAAAAAGGAGCGTATCCGGGTTATTGAGCGTGAAACGTTTCGTGCCCAGGAAATTCTGAAGAATCTGCTGAATTTCTCTCGCCGCAAGCCTCCGCAGCTCGTCAAAACCGATATTACCGGAGTTATTCAGGACACAATTCCACTCGTCAAAGAGCAGGCGAGGATGAGCAATGTGGAAATTACGGTCACCTGTCATGCTGGAATCCCGCTCGTTTTGGTCGATTCGGACGAAATACGGCATGTATTCGTGAACCTGATCAACAATGCTGTTTATTCCATGCCGAATGGGGGCATCTTGGCGATTCGGTTCAAAGAGGAGAAAAATTTTGCCGGTAAAGATTTTGTGGCTGTGGAACTCGCTGATACCGGCCATGGTATTCCCGAAGAACAACTGGATAAAATATTTGATCCTTTTTTTACAACAAGACCGAATAGTGAAGGGCCTGGGCTGGGCTTATCGATCAGTTATATGATTGTTCAGAATCACGGAGGCAGAATCGAAGTTGAGAGCAAGGTTGGAGTAGGGTCCACATTCCGAGTCATCCTTCCGGTGTGAAGGCTCTGTGACGTCTCACTTCACTGATGAGTTCAGGAGCACAGTGTGCCTTGAGGTCCCGTACCTTTGTCCCTTTCCCAAATTATTGTAAGGAGCTTTGAACATGGCTGGTGAAAAAATACTCGTTGTTGACGATGAGGATATGATCAGGGACCTGTGTTCCCACATTCTATCGGCAGAGGGATACCAGGTGACCACTGTTTCGAACGGAGCGGCAGCGCTGGAAGAACTCAACCACTCCGCTATGGATCTGATGATCACGGACATTAAAATGCCGGGAATGGACGGACTTGAACTTTTTGAGCGGGTCAAAGCACGGAAACAGGACATGGTTACGATCTTTATCACCGGGCATGGCACGCTTGACACGGCGATCGAGTCGCTTATGCGTGGTGTGGATGGGTTTGTTCTAAAACCCTTTACCCAGGAAGAACTGCTGGGGGCCGTGGACCGGGCGATCAGTCGCAGCAGGCTTCAAAAGGAGAACATCCGGCTCAAGGCGCTCATCCCATTGTTCGAGATCAGCAAACTGCTTGTGACCGAGATCGATCTTGCCCACTTGTTTAAAATAATAACCGAGGTCCTGGTGCAGGAATTTTCCGTAGACCGAGTTTCATTGATGCTGCTCGATGAGGCCAGCGGATCACTGCTGATACGCGCTTCTCATGGATTGCCTACTGACATAGCCTTAAAGGCCCGCCGCAAGGAGGGAGAAGGCGTTTCCGGGCTGGTGCTCAAGTATCGAAAACCGCTGATCATCTCGGCGGGGAAACACCCGGACCAGGAAGTGATGGCATCCCTCAATCCTGAGGACATACCCACGTCATCGATGTCAGTCCCCCTCATCGGAAAAAACAAGCTGTTCGGCGTTTTGAACGTGAGTAAACCGGCAGGCCTGACATTTACAGCGAGCGATCTTCAGATCGTGTTGATCCTGTCCAGTCAGGTGGTGACCGCCATGGAAAATGCAGCGCTCTATGAAAACCTGCGCGAGAACTACTTCCGCACGGTTCAGGCGCTCGTGGCCGCGGTGGAGGCAAAGGATCCCTACACCAGGTGGCACTCCACGAACGTGGCGAAATATGCGGTGGCGGTCGCGCGGGATTTGGGGATGAGCCCTTCCCAGCTCGAAGAGATCCACATCGCCGCCATCCTTCACGACGTCGGCAAGATAGGGATCAGCGAATTGATCATCAGCAAGCCTGCGCGACTGAGCCGGGAAGAGTTCGACCTTATGAAGGACCATCCGGCGCATGGCATCAGGATCCTCGAGCCGATCGGGTTCTCGTCAGCCATCATCAATGCGATCTATCAGCACCATGAGCGTTACGATGGAAAAGGATATCCCCGGGGTCTTGCCGGTGAAGAGATCGCATTTGCCGCGAGGATTCTCAATGTCGCTGACACGATCGATGCCATGGTTTCTGAACGGCCCTACCGCGGCACGATCTCAAGTCAGGAAGTGCTGATCGAGTTGCAGCGGGAATCGGGAGGGCAGTTCGATCCGCGCGTCGCTGAATCGGCACGGCGGCTCATCGAAAAAGGCCTGCTCAAGCTGGGCATGCATTCCTATCACCAGTATACGACGGGATCGGACAAGACGGACAAAGATGGTAAGGAAAATTCACATCGCCCGGACGGTATTTGATTTCGTGCAGATCGGAAGACGGAGGTCATCGGGAAGTGTTCATTCAATTGGCAATGAGATGAAACCGTCGATCCGCTTGTTTTATTGCTGCCCTTTGCCCGGTATGCCGCAGACGTTCGTCGAACACGGTGAGAGGAGCTTTTGCCTGAGCTTTTTTCCTGTTAGCAAGAGCAGCAGCAGAAAAATGATAGTAAATCCAACGATATTGAATACGCGATTTTCTCTTCCCAGCAGGTTGGCAAGGACCATTCCGGGGAAGCCGACCATAGCGAGCAGCCAGCCTTCCCAATAGCCAAAGCAATAGGCTTCTTTCCCAACCATAGCCGCAGCTCCGACACAAACGAAGCCGATCCCGACAATGATGACCGATCCCGCCTGGTGCTCCGGTACAAGGAACGATCCGGCCATCTGCAGCGCCAGCCCGATAATAACCGAACCGACGATGAATTTTTTAATCGGCCGCATCCAGACGAGAAGATAGAGTGCGGAGACAAGCACGCCGACTTCAAAAAGCATGATGCCCAATGTATAGAAAGGATTTTCCAATGGATACAGCACAGCCAGCAGCGCTAGGCCCAGAACCTGTGTTACGAGTCCGGTCCGGTAGGAGATGTCGTGCCGCCGGCCATAGGTAAGGCCTGCCATGGAGATCTGTTCTTCCAGCGTGGGAGTGGTTGACATGAGAGCTTTATATCATTTTATGATAGTTTCTACAAGGAGTAATTCATGAGTCGTATATCATGATCTCGCATCGGTGGCTGGCTGCGCCTGCCAAGCGTCGGAAAATCCAACAATCCGGCCGGGCCATCAGGTGGGCAGCGCTTGTGTCCGCTGTCGAGCAACCGACCCGCCCCCTAGTTGTTCTCTTCATTATTTTTCCTTAACGTTGGTTTGCTATACTATCTAATTAGAATGGTAAATTAAATGCAAACCAATGCTTAAATTCTGTTAATAATTACAGTTAATAATAATTGTGAATGCCATAACTTCATGACAAAATGGGGAAATATTATACTTGCATTGTTTAGAATATAATGATACTGTTGCTCACGCACGGATGATTGAGGGATAAAAACTCGCGCATTAAAACCATTCCAAGAGAGAAAAAGGAGGAAGGTATGAAAAAGAATCTGCATGTAGTGTTGTACCTGTTGTTCTTCGGTATCGCTTCAGTAGTGGTTTCCACGACAGCCTTTGCAACGAACGGCATGAACATGGAAGGGTACGGTCCGATCGCGACGGGCATGGGCGGAGCGTCCATGGCCTACGACAACGGGACCGCAGCGATGATGAACAACCCGGCAACACTTGGGCTTATGCCGCAAGGCGACCTGCTTGACGTGGCACTCGGCTATTTGGGGCCGCAAGTCAAGAGCACCTTTGATGTATCCGGTCAGTCCTCGACATCTTCGGCGAATGCCTTTTATATGCCGGCATTCGGCTGGGCTAAAAAATCGGGAGCTCTCTCTTATGGCGCGGGTATGTTCTCTCAGGGCGGCATGGGCGCGGAGTACGATGCTAATTCGTTCCTGGCTGCGGGGTCAGGGGATAAAGTCCGATCAGAACTCGGGGTCGGACGCGTATTAGTACCTGTTGCGTACAACGTGAACAAGGATTTTACCATCGGCGCTTCGCTTGATTTTGTCTGGGCAAGCCTGGATCTGAAGATGGCAATGAGCGGCGCTCAGTTCGGAGACATGGTCGCAGCGTTTGGCGGCACACAGGCCTACGGTACTGCAAGCGGCTCGATGGTAAACACGCTTGGTGGCGCCTTCGGCGCCGGTCAACTCACGGGTCTGAACTGGGCACGGTTCGATTTTTCAGACAACAGCGCCTTTACCGGCAAGGCCAAGGCCACCGGTTATGCAGC
>Ga0184631_10000031_pt1 | contig 24663 bp, 20 predicted proteins | sample PLM4_90_b1_FD_133160 | JGI IMG/M metagenome (GOLD analysis project Ga0184631, IMG submission 133160) | Groundwater sediment microbial communities from an aquifer in East River, Colorado, USA - PLM4_90_b1 | ecosystem: Environmental > Terrestrial > Soil > Riparian zone | place: USA: East River... | reverse complement strand
TGAAAATGGCATTGACCCATTGAGAGATTTGGAAATTATCAATACTGAGCTGATTTTAAAAGATTTGGACATTGTTGAAAAAAGAATTGCCAAATTGGAAGGCGAAGCAAGGTCAGGGGATAAGAATAAGACCAGTGATTTGGATCTCGCTAAAAAAATAAAAGACGGATTGAACGGAAATAAGTTGGCGTCTGAAATTTTAAAAGGGGTTGATTTAAATGTTTCACAAACTTTGCTTGTAAATGAACTGAACCTTTTAACCGCCAAGCCGCAAATTTATCTTTTAAACGGAAGCGAAGCCGATGTGAGTGATGAATTAAAAAATAAAATAAAAGCGCTTAATGCGGATTATTTGATTATGGATTTATCGGCCTGTCATCCTGAAAGCAGTGAAGGATCTCTTGGGGATTCTTCGCAGGCTCAGAATGACAATTGCGACATAGAAAGACTTATTAAAAAAGCCTATGAAATTTTGGGACTTATCAGTTTTTTGACCACAGGGGAAGATGAAACTCGCGCTTGGACAATCAAAAAAGGCGACAAAGCTCCGCAAGCAGCCGGTGCCATACACAGCGATTTTGAAAAGAAATTTATCAGAGCGGAAACTATCAATTGGCAAAAACTTTTGGAAGCCGGCACTTGGGCTGCGGCAAAGCAAAAAGGATGGCTAAGAATTGAAGGCAAGGATTACACAGTAGAGGACGGCGATGTCTTAGTTATTAGGCACAGTTAAAATAGTGGTTAGCGGCTAGTAATTAGTCGCGGGCAATTAATAAAAAAATAATTTGCCATGGCGTGTGTACCCCTCTTTTTTTTGTTATAATATCTTATATGCCCCATAGTAAAATAGCTAAATATTTTTAAACAAGGTGCTATTGGGCAGGAAATAAAAACAATTAGAAGTGCAAATAGAATTATAAAAATCAAATTTTTCAAATTTTAAGTTTGCAGTTCTATTATAGGATATGAAAAAAACTTTGAGAGAATATATCAGCGAAGCGGAAAATAAAAAAGTTGCCATTGGACATTTTAATATTTCAGATATTGCCGGACTTAAGGCAATTTTTTCTGCTGCCTATGAAATTGGTTCGACAAGCTCACCAGATAAAAGTTTTGATCAACAAATTCCTGTTATAATTGGAGTTTCCGAAGGAGAAGCTAATTTTATAGGACATAAACAAGCAGCAGCTTTGGTAAAAAGTTTGCGTGAAGAATATGATTTTCCGATATTTATAAATGCAGACCATCATAAATCGTTGGAAAGTATTAAAAAAGCAATTGACGCCGGTTTTGACGCAGTTTTATTTGACGCCGGCAAGTTATCACTTGAAGAAAATATTTTGAAAACTAAAGAAGTTGTTAATTGTGTCAAATTTTCTGGAAAAAATATTATAGTTGAAGGAGAGCTTGGTTATATTGGTTCAAGCTCGGTTATTTTAGAGGGAATTCCTGAAGGCGCCAATGTTAATAAAGAAGATTTGACCAAGTCTGAAGATGCGGCGCGTTTTGTAAAAGAAACCGGCGTTGATCTGCTTGCTCCGGCAGTAGGGAATATTCATGGGATGTTTAAGAACATGCCAAATCCGGCGATAGATATTGAAAGGATAAAAGCGTTAAGAGAGGCAGCGGGAATTCCTATGGTGCTCCATGGCGGTTCGGGTATTACAGACAGCGATTTCATAAAAGCCATTGACGCGGGAATTGGAATAATCCATATTAATACTGAAATTCGCTTGGCATGGCGTCAAGGCATTGAAAAAGCCATAAAGGAAAATCCAAATGAAATTGTTCCATATAAAATACTTCCATTCGCAGTTGAAGAAGTTAAAAAAGTTGTGAGTCAGAGATTAAAATTATTTAATAAAATTATTTAAGTTGTTTTATTGGATGAAAATTGTAAAATAATAGCTATGGCAAAAAAAAAGAAAATTAAAAAAGTTGAACCTAAAAAGAAAGTTTCTGCGAAAAATAACGACGAAAATGAAGAAAGTTTTTTGCATGAACTTCGACTTCATCCTGAAACCAAAAAAAGTATTTGGGCAATTGCTTTTCTTGGAATTGCGGTAATTTTGTTTTTGGCAAGTTTTCAAAACGCCGGACCGTTTGGGGAATTTTTATATAAAATATTCAGTAATTTGTTCGGCTTGGGGTATTATTTATTGCCTTTGATTTTTTTGGTGATGTCTGGCGTGTTTTTCACTTCTGAACGTAGAAAAATTTATGGAATTACTTTTGTTGGCGCAATACTTTTTGTTCTATCAAGTTTGGGATTAATAGATGTTGTTTTTCCGGATAAGGGAGGATTGATGGGGAAAATGTCCGGCTCTTTGGAATCTTTACTTGGCTACACGGCGGCAATAATAGTCCTTGTTTTATTAATTGTTGTTTCATTTTTAGTGACACTAAATTTGCCGATAAAATTCAATAGAAAAGAAAAGTTGGATGAAGAAGATGAGGAAGAAATTGAAGTGCCGGAAGATGAACAAGACGAAGAATCCGCCGCCGCTAAAGCTGAGCCGGAAAAAGAAGAAAAGAAAAAAGAAGAATTAAAAGAAGATAATATTATAAAAGAAACAATTAGCGCGGCTTTTAATATTGCGAGTAAAAAAGATTTGAAAATGAAGAGTGCGAGCAATTATATTTTCCCTCCGCTTGATTTGTTAAAGTCATCTGTTGAAAAACCGACTTCAGGCGATTTGCGCGCCAATGCCAATATTATTAAAAGAACCTTGGAAGGTTTCGGTATTGCGGTTGAAATGGGAGAAATTAGTATCGGCCCAAAAGTTACTCGTTATACATTAAAGCCGGCTGAAGGAGTAAAACTTTCAAAAATCACCACCTTATCACAGGATCTTGCTTTGGCTTTGGCAGCGCATCCGATTAGAATTGAGGCTCCGATTCCGGGGAAATCTTTGGTTGGCATTGAGGTTCCGAATAAAGCGGCAGCTGTTGTCAGACTTGGCAGCTTGATGAACTACCCTGATTTTACGGAAAAAGGATTGCTTAGTTTTGCGCTTGGAAGAGATGTCACTGGTGAGCCATTGTTCCCGAATATTGAAAAAATGCCGCATCTTTTGGTTGCCGGAAGCACAGGTTCCGGAAAGTCAGTCGCGATTCATTCCATTATTATTTCTCTTCTTTATAAAAATTCTCCGGATACTTTGAGATTTTTGATGATTGACCCGAAGAGAGTTGAGCTTTCAATTTATGCCGGCATTCCGCATTTGATTGCGCCGGTTATTACCGAATCAAAAAAATCCTTATCAGTGTTTAAATGGGCCATAAAAGAAATGGAACGAAGATATGAAATACTCCTTCAGGTTGGGTCGCGTGATATTCAAAGCTATAATAAAAAGAAAAAGGACGATGCTTTGCCGTACATTGTAATTGTCGTTGATGAAATGGCTGATTTGATGAGTACTTATGGGAGAGAAGTTGAAGGGTTTATTGTTCGCTTGGCACAGATGGCGAGAGCTACCGGAATTCATTTGATACTATCAACACAGCGTCCGTCAGTTGAGGTTATTACCGGGTTAATCAAAGCAAATATTACATCTCGTATTGCCTTGCAGGTTGCCAGCCAAGTTGACTCGCGCACGATTTTAGACACATCTGGCGCTGAAAAATTATTAGGGGGTGGAGATATGTTATTCACGTCATCAGAACTTTCAAAGCCAAGGAGAATTCAAGGTTCCTATCTTACCGAAGAAGAAATAAATAAAGTTGCCAATTTTATTCGCGAAAAAAATTCCGGTGTTATGCCAGAAGGAGCAAATGCCCCGGCATTGGAAATTGCGGCTGATTCAAAACATGATAGCGGCGCAATTAGATCAGGAGATATTTTTGATGGTCTTGAAAATGATGACGATCAAAATGATGAAATGTTAGACGAGGCGATTCAAGTCGTTGTTGAAGCGCAAAAAGCTTCCGCATCTTTATTACAACGCAGATTAAAAGTTGGATATGCGCGCGCTGCCAGGCTTTTAGATATCATGGAAGCTCGCGGAATTATCGGTCCCGGCGATGGCGCCAAAGCAAGGGAAGTGTTTATGGATAAAGAAGGAGCGGAAAGCGAACAATAAACTATAAAAAAATAAAATGCCACAGACCTCATAAATCTGTGGCATTTTATTTACAAAAATATTAAGTTTACCTAATTACATTGGGCATAATATACATAATATTTCTAACGGAGTCAAGTACAATATTGCGCGATCGCGCAATATTGTACCAGGTTATGCATTTTTGATATTTTGATAAAATCGGGTACAATCTAAGAATAATTATAAATGCAAATATTTTATGGAAACTGAGAAAAAAACAATCAAGGGAATATTGGAGGATTCAATGGATGTAAAGGGTTTTAGCATTGAAAGACTGTCAGAAATCACTGATATTCCAGAGAGGTTTATTAAGGCTATTATTGACGAAAATATATCAAGTCTTCCATCATCTCCTTATATACGAGGGTATTTAGTGCGCATTGCCGAGACGCTTAATTTAAACGGCAATGAGCTCTGGACAATTTATAAGGAAAATTTAGATCTTAAATCATCCGGCGGCAAGGATAAACTTCCGCATAATAGATTTGAACTTAAACCGTTTAAGAAAAGAAATGTTATTTTAATCTGTGTGGCTGTAGCGGTTTTAATTTTTTTGGCTTTCAAAATAGATACATTATTAGGCGTGCCAAATATTGAAATAAGCAATCCGCCAACTGACAATATGATTGTTAGTTCCTCAACAATAGATTTGCGCGGACAAATTGATTTAAAAGATAAATTGACTATAAATAATGAAGAAGTCTCAACGGACAGCAATGGATATTTTGAAAAACAGTTTTCTTTGGAAGCCGGTATTAATAGTGTTGAGTTTAAAGTGAAGAGATTATTAGGGAAGGAAATATCAATAGTGCGAAAAGTTATATACCAAAATAGTAATTAAATTCCAAACCACAAATTCCAAATAACAAATAAACTCTAATTTGCCAATAGGTGAATTAATTTCTAAATATTTGAATTTTGATCATCGTACGTCATCTGTAATTTGGCGCTTGAAACCTGGAATTTTAAAAAGGTGGTTAAAAAAGAAAAAGAAATAAAAGAAGTTGAAGGAGAATTAGAAGTGAAAGATGTTGATCAGTTACTATCTTCTTTGCAGGAAAAATTTGGTGATGGTTCCATAATGAAGTTGGGCGATATTAAAAAAGTAAACGTTGATGCAATTCCGACAGGCTCTTTTTCTTTGGATCTTGCTTTGGGGGTTGGCGGTTTGCCAAAAGGAAGAATTGTAGAAATTTTTGGACCTGAAAGTTCCGGTAAAACAACTTTGGCCTTGCATGTAATTGCCGAGGCGCAGGATAAAAAAATGCGCGCGGCTTTTATTGATGCTGAGCATGCAATGGATCCGGACTATGCCAAAAAGCTTGGCGTTAAGGTCAATGACCTTATAATTTCTCAGCCGAGTAATGGAGAGGAGGCGCTTAATATTTTAGACAGTCTGATTCGCTCAGGTTTGATTGATGTTGTTGTTGTTGACTCTGTAGCGGCTTTGACTCCGCGCGCGGAATTGGCGGGTGAAATAGGGGATCAGTTTATGGGTCTTCAGGCGAGAATGATGGCGCAGGCTTTAAGAAGATTGGATAAGTCAGCCAGTCAGTTTAATACATTGGTTATATTTATAAATCAGCTTCGTGAAAAAATTGGAATAGTATTTGGTAATCCTGAAACTACTCCTGGAGGGAGAGCTTTAAAATTTGCCGCATCTGTCCGCATAGACATTCGCAGAATAGCGCAGATTAAAAAAGGCGAGGAAATTGTCGGAAACAGAGTAAGGGCAAAAGTTGCGAAAAATAAAGTGGCGCCTCCGTTTAGAGAAGCGGAATTCGACATTTTATATGGAGAAGGAATTTCTTTGCCTGGTGATGTTCTGACTGCCGGCATTAAATATGGTTCAATTTTAAAGACTGGCAACACTTATAGTTTTGAAGGCATGAAGCTTGGAGTTGGTTTAGAACAGTCGCGAGAAAAATTAAAAGAAGATATAAAACTCATTAATGATATTAAAAAGAAAACAGTTGTAGCAGTAAACGCCAGAATAGTGTAGACTTATATTATGGATAATGAAAAAAACTGCGAAGCAATAATATATGGAATGAATACGACTAAATCCGCCACTGCTGTTGATGTAAGGGATGGAATAATAAAATGTTTTGTAGAAGCTCATTCAGAAGAATTGGCAGAATTAAAAAATTATGGCGATGTGACTGACGAGGATTTTGAAAAAATTAAGTCAATAAATGTTGAAGGAATGATAAAAAATATTTTTAAGGAGATTGATGAAGATTTTGATAATCCAACAAAAGAGTCATTGGTAAAAGTTGTTGGAAAACTTGCTGAGTTTGCCAAAAATTTTAGGAATCAGGAGATTGTAAAAAGACATTATGATCAGGTAATGTGTCTGATTAATTTGATTAAATAACCATAAAAAGAGTCAGCTATAGGCTGGCTCTTTTTATGATATAATTTCAAAATGAAATTTGTTGCAGATTTGCATATTCACTCTAAATATTCTCGGGCGACTTCCAAACAGATGAATTTGGAGGATTTGGATTCGTGGGCCGATGACAAGGGGATTTTGGTTATGGCAACGGGTGATTTTTTGCATGGAAAATATTTAAAGGAAATTAAAGGTAAATTAGAACCAGCTGAGTCAGGACTTTTTAAATTAAAAAAAGAATATAAAAAACCAACCTTAAGGGTAACTTTTAGTGAAACGCGATTTATTCTATCAGTTGAAATTTCAAGTATCTATTCCAAAGGAGGAAAAACCAGGAGAATTCATAATTTGGTTTTTATGCCGTCAATTGAAAGTGTTGAAAAATTGAGAAATGAATTAATTAAATTGGGCTGTAATTTGGATTCGGATGGCAGACCAATAATTGGATTGGACAGTGAAAAATTGGCGGAAGTTGTTTTTAACGTTGATAAAAATGCGGTAATTATTCCCGCGCATGCTTGGACACCTTGGTTTTCCATATTTGGCTCAATGTCAGGGTTTGATTCAATAGAAGAATGTTTTGGTAAATATGCGGATAAAATTTTTGCCATTGAAACCGGACTTTCAAGTGACCCGGTAATGAATTGGAAGATTTCTGGTTTGGACAAAGTGGCTTTAATTTCAAATTCTGATTCGCATAGTTTGCCAAAAATAGGCAGGGAGGCAAATATTTTTGATACTGAGCTTTCGTATAAAGGAATTATGGATGCGATAAAAAGCGGCGCGCCCATAGAAAGGGAAAAGCGAAAAGGGAAAAGCGAAAAGTTTGTGGCAACAATAGAATTTTTTCCTGAAGAGGGAAAATATCATTATGACGGACATAGTAATTGTAAAATTGTATTTTCGCCAAAAGAATCTAAAAAACATAAAAACATTTGTCCTGTTTGTGGTAAGTCATTAATTATAGGGGTGATGAACAGAGTTGAAAAATTGTCTGACAGAAAAGTAAGTGTAAAGGGCAAAGGCAATTATCACACGCTTGAAAATCGCGTACCTTATTATAATTTGGTACAATTGGATGAAATTATTTCTGAGGCGATTGGTGTTGGTTCGGCCTCAAAAAAAGTGAAAAAGGAATATGAAAATCTCATTAAAACATTCGGTTCGGAACTAAAAATTCTGATGGATGTCAGCATAGAAAAAATAAAATCTTCGGCAAATGAAAAAATTGCCGAAGGAGTAAAAAGAGTAAGAGCGGGGAATCTAAAAATCAGCCCCGGCTATGACGGAGAATACGGGACAGTAGAGATATTTAAAAAATAAGATTTTTAAATATAATTTACAATTATCAATTTCCAATGTAAATTGAATTATTCAATAAATAAATTTCAAAATTAAAAAATTTAAAATTCATTTTAAATTAAAAATTAGAAATTAAAAATTTAACCGTGGATCCAATCATTTTAGTTTTTCAACTTATTGTTCTAATATTTTCTGTGATAATTCATGAAATTTCACATGGGTTTGTGGCGTACGCGCTTGGAGATAGGACTGCCAAAGATGCCGGGCGGCTTACTTTAAATCCTTTAAAACACATAGAGCTTTTTGGATCAATAATTTTACCATTGATGCTGTTTATTATGCAGAGTCCGGTTTTATTCGGCTGGGCAAAGCCTGTGCCATTTAATCCGATGAATCTTAAAAATCCCAAGAGAGATAGCGGGCTTATAGGACTGGCCGGTCCAATAAGTAATTTTTCGGTGGCAATTATTTTTGCGTCAATACTGAAAATAATGACTGTTTTTGGTCTTTTAACCGATCCGTTGGCGATTTTTATCAATATTATTATCCTGGTTAATATTGTTTTGGGAACATTTAATCTTGTTCCTATTCCGCCACTCGACGGGTCAAAGATTCTATTTGCTTTTTTACCCAGAGGGACTGAAGAATTTCAAATTATGCTGGAAAAGTATGGATTTTTTATCCTGTTATTTTTCCTTTTCTTTAGTTTTTCAATAATTACCCCGATTATTCTGGCAATCTATCATTTTTTGGGAGGCAATTTACTTTAGTTAAATGAGTAGAAAATTTATCAAATACCCGTTTCCCTCTCTTTTTTAGAGGTTTATAGTATTTTTACTAAGGCGAGAATGTTTTCACAGCGAATATTGCCGTAAAATGTTTAAAATTTAACGAGCGAATAAGAAAATCCTTCGGGACACACGTAGGAGGGTGGAGGATTTTCGTTTGTGAGCGAATATAAATTTAACGTTTGAAGGCCTATTCGCGAGAAAATTTTTGAGCCTACTTATCCCCATTTTTCATAAAAATAGGGGCTTTTTTTTAGGATAGAACTCTGCTAAAATTTCATCACAAATGAGAGAAAGTTAGGATAAAATCAAAAGGAAATAATGTCAATGAGCTCAGTATAAATCCCGTTAGAAATTATTTTATTTTTTTGTAATTACTGTAGAAATGAAATAATTTATTGCCATAAAAATTACGGGTAAGGCTTTAATAATCGAAATAAAAATAAAATTGATTTAAATATTTTTAATGGGATGAATAAAATTTTTATAACAAGTCTAAATAAAAAATTTAAAAAGGAAGAAAGAAAAGTCAGGCTGACGGCAGTAAAAATTTTAAAAATTTTGAAAAAAGAAAATGTTTCAGTGGAAATTTATCTGGCAGGAAATGTAATAATGAAGTCTCTTAATAAAAAATTGAGAGGTAAGGATAAAATTGCAAATGTTTTAAGCTTTGAGGAGCCTGAAAAATTTATTTCTCCTGAAGCAAAACTGAAAAAGATTGGAGAAGTTTATTTAAATGTGGAGCAGGAGGATAGAATTTTTTCAAAAGAATTTTTATTGCTCCATGGAATGCTTCACTTGCTCGGATACGACCACATTAAAGAAGTTGACTCCATGAAAATGGAAAGGAAAGAAAAATCTGTTAGTGAAAAATTAAGCAGTGGTAATTAGTTAAAAATTTATTCATTGTAAATTGATTTAAAATTAAAAATTGATAATTGAAAATTTTATTAAATATGTACATCACAGCTATTGATCTAGGATCATCAAAAATAAAAATACTGGTTGCAGAAATTGGCAAAGGAGAGTTGCGACTTGTAGATGTTTTTGATTTTCCGTCAGCTGGGATAAGAAAAGGGGAGGTATGCGACGTGCAGGATGTTGTTAAAAATCTTTCCAAAATATTTGAGGAGATTAAAAAGATTAATAAAAATACAGTAAAAAATATTTTTGTTAATCTTGGCGGCAAGAACGTCAAGCTTCAGAATTCTCGAGGAATAATTGCAGTCTCACATGCGGATAATGAAATTTATCAGGATGATATTGATCGTGTCATCAAGGCCTCTCAGGCAATTAATATTTCCGCAAACAGAAAGATACTTCACACGATTATCCAGGAATATGTTGTTGATGGAATTGAGGAAATAAAAAATCCAATTGGCATGAGTGGCACTCGCTTGGAGGTAAATAGTGTTATTATAGACGCCTTTAATCCGACAGTGAACGATTTAAATAAGAGTATTGAAATAGCAGGTGGTAAAATTGCCGATATTATCTATTCTCCTGTTGCCGCATCTTCAGCTGTTTTAAATAAAACCCATAAAGAGCTTGGGTCAGTTTTGATTGATATTGGTTTTAGTACTACTGGCATGGCTGTTTTTGAGGAAGACAGATTGGTAGGGGCAAAGGTTTTCCCATTAGGATCTTCAAATATCACTAATGATCTGGCAATTGCCTTAAAAGCATCAATAGAAACCGCGGAAAATATAAAAATTTCATATGGACATGCATTTTCAAGGGACGTTTCGGCAAAAGATAAGATAGATTTGAGTGAAATTGACGAAAATTTGAAAGCTATTGTTTCTAAAAAATACATTGCTGAAATCATAGAAGTCAGGCTTGCTGAAATTTTTGAGCTGATTCATATTGAGCTCAAGATTTTGGGAAAAACACAGCTTCCGGCCGGAGCAATACTGTGCGGAGGGGGAGCAAAGATTGACGGTATTATAGAACTGGCAAAACACGAACTGAAATTGCCGATACACATGGCAAACTACGACTTAAGCCTATTTAACGGCACTGGTGACGATATTATATCCAAGTCCGAAGGATTGGAATTTGCTCTTTCTATAGGACTTTTGAATTACGGATGTGGTCAGTATATGGAAAAAAATCCGAAGTGGGAAAAAAATGATTTCATATCAAAAGTTTTTAGAAATCTGATGCCGTAAAGATAATGTAAAATTGAAAAATCAAAAATCAAAGTGACAGATTAAAATTATAAAAATAAATTGAATTTTAAATTTTAACATTTTGCATTGTCATTTTCCATTTTGATATTTGCATTTTAATTTTATTATAATTATGAAAAAGAATAAAAAAATAAAAAACAAACAAGTAAAGGCAAGGGTAAATCCGGTGAAAATTAAGACAGCAGAGCCAAAGCAGACAAAAATAAAAATGAAATTTAAGGAAATGCCGCTCGCCAGAATTAAGGTTGTTGGAGTTGGTGGGGGAGGCGGAAATGCAATTTCAAGAATGAGTGATGATTTTCCACGCGGGATTGAACTCATAGCCATAAATACCGATATTCAAGATCTTAACCAGTGCTCAGCAAAGAATAAAGTTTACATTGGGAAAAATTTGACCAGAGGCCTGGGAACGGGAATGAATCCTGATCTCGGACATCAGGCGGCCGAGGAAAATCGTTCGGATATTGCAGAGGCGCTTAAGGATGCCGATATGATTTTTATCGCCGCCGGAATGGGAGGAGGCACTGGAACCGGAGCTGCCCCTGTTGTGGCTGATATTGCAAAAGAAATGGGAATTTTGACAATTGCCATAGTTACAAAACCTTTTGGTTTTGAGGGAGGTCATCGCGCGAGAATTGCCGAAGAAGGACTGATTAAGCTAAGAGACCGCGTTGATACTATTATCACCATTCCAAATGACAGAATTTTCTCAATCATCAATAAGGACACTTCTTTAATGAAAGCTTTTGAGGAAGTTGATAAAGTTCTTAGGGATTCGGTAAAGGGTATAACAGAATTAATCTTAACTCCTGGAATTATAAATATTGATTTTGCCGATATTAAATCGATTATGAGAGACGCCGGGTCTGCCATAGTGGGGATCGGTATTGCTTCGGGACAAAATAGGGCGCTAAAAGCCGCCAGTATCGCAGTAAATTCTCCTCTGTTGGAAGTTTCAATTGAAGGAGCAAAAGGAATTTTGTTCAGCATTTCCGGCAGAAATGATATGAAAATGCAGGAGATTAATGACATAGCACGGACAATTTCTGAGCATGTTGACCCGACTGCAAAAATAATTTTTGGAACTTACTTTGACCGTAAATTAAACAAGGGACAGATAAAAATTACCCTTATTGCCACTGGATTCAGTAATATTTTATTAAAGGAAACCAAATTCTTTCCAAATATTTTCAATCAGCCTGGAATTGATGAAACGTTAGAGATTGGAAGCAATAATAATCACTTGCCATTTGTTAAGGAAGAAAGAAATAAATCAGCGAAAAATGAATCAGAACGAAAGCATGAAAAAGGGGAGGTTAAAAAAGAGGAATCACAGGACAAGAAAATAACAAGCAAGGAAAATTTGAAAAAGGAAGAAGATGAAAAGGAAAAGGAGTGGGACGTGCCGGCATTTTTAAGAAGAAAAAGAAGATAGGGTCTTGGCCCAAGAGTACAAGTCAAAGACGCAGTACGATTGGTTGACAAACCCTATCCGGAACATAATTAATAAATTTATTTTAAATAAAAATTACGCGTAAAATTATGTATTGTAAAATTGAGTTCTCGTCACATGATTATGTGCTGGGTGCTCAATTTTATAATTACTTGCTTTGCTCGTAAATAAAATTGGCATGTTTAAATCAATAAAAAAACGAAACGGTCAGATAGTTCCATTTAAAATTGAAAAAATTGCAAATGCCATTTATAAATCTTCAGTTGCTGTTGGAAATCCAAATTGGCAATTGGCGGAAGAATTGGCAAAGGAAGTTGCAAAGCGTGTTGAAGAGAAATTAAAGAAAGGAGTTGTTCCTGAAGTTGAAGAAGTCCAGGATATTGTTGAACAGGTTCTTATTGATACTGCAAATGCCAAAATAGCAAAGTCTTACATTCTTTACCGCGAGCACCGAGCTGATATCCGACAACAAAAGCAGCAGATTTTAAATAAGTCTGAAATCGATGAAGTTGATAAAAAATTCGATCTTAATGCGCTAAGGGTTTTGGCAAGTCGTTATTTAAAAAAGTCTGAAGACGGACAAATTATTGAAACTCCAAAGGAACTTTTTACCAGAGTTTCAGTTCATTCAGCAATACCGTCGCTTTTTTATGATGTAAAAGTTTACCAGAAAAAAGGCGGCGCCAAGGAACACAAAATAGAGGAGTTTGATTTTAAGAAACATGCGGGTAAATTTGCGATCGGACAATATAAGCTCAATGAATTTCATCTTGAGGGAATGTTTAGGCTTTATTCGAGATTTTCAAAAAATCACCAGATAAAAGTTACATGGTCCGGATTTTTGGACTTGCTTAAAAAGGGATACTTTGACAAATATGAGTCTGAAATAACAAATTATTCTGAGCTGATGGTTAATCGCAAGTTTTTGCCAAACACTCCCGCAATCGCCAATTTTGGCAATCATTTAGGCATGGGTAGCGCTTGTTTTACTCTTGGGGTGGAAGACTCAATCGATTTAATCATGGACTCCTTAAAAGCCGCGGCAATAATTTTCAAATCAGGAGGAGGTGTTGGCTATAATTTTTCTCATTTAAGACCGGAAGGGGATTTTGTCAGTAAAACCGGAGGCACTTCATCTGGTCCGATTACCTTTATGTCTATGTTTGATAACATGACTGAGGTTATTAAACAGGGAGGTATTCGCCGTGGCGCCAATATGGGAATTTTAAACAGCGACCATCCGGATATTGAAAAATTCATCAAAGCAAAAGAAGGGAATAAGGCTCTGAGAAATTTCAATATTTCAATAATGGTCAAGCCGGAATTTTGGGATGCGCTTGAAAAAAATAAGCCATATCAATTAATTAATCCAAGAAATGGAAAAGTTGTAAAAGAAATTGACGCCAAACAACTCCTGGACACAATTGCTTATCAGGCATGGGAATCAGCTGAACCGGGAATTTTGTTTTTTGACAGGATTAATGAAAATAATCCGATGCTTAAGGGTTTGGGTCCGATTGAAAGCACCAATCCTTGCGGAGAAGTTACTCTTTATCCGTTTGAGAGCTGCAATTTGGGTTCTTTAAATGTCTGGAATTATCTTAAAAAGAATGGAGACAAGAAGCCGCAGTTTGATTGGCAGACTTTTGCAGATGACATAAAAATCGCAACTCATTTTCTTGATAACGTTGTTGATATTAACAAGTATCCATTGCCTCAAATAGAAGAAATGTCCATTAGTACCAGAAAGCTTGGTTTGGGGCTTATGGGTCTTGGAGATTTACTTTATGAATTGGAAATTGCCTATAACTCAAAAGAAGGGTTGGAGTTTATGGAAAAATTGATGGAGTTCATCAATTACCATTCAAAAATTGCTTCAATCGATTTGTCCAAAGAGCGCGGGAGAATGCCATATTTTGACAAGTCATTCTTTAAGGAAGGAAGATTGCCATTTTCCGGATTCAAGGATAAGGCTTCATGGAATTTCGACTGGAAGGATGTTTCAAACAAAATTAAAAAGTTTGGAATCAGGAATTCCTTCAATACTGTTATCGCTCCGACCGGTTCCATCTCAATGATTGCAGGATGTTCTTCCGGAATTGAACCGGTATTCAGTTTGGTTTTTGAAAAGAATATTACCATTGGAAGCTTCTATTATGTTGACCCGGTTTTTGAAGAGAAAATGCAAAAAGAAGGTTTGATGGACGAGGCTTTGATTAAAGATATTATTGCGCATGCCGGCAGTATTCAGACGCTTAATTACATAACTCCGAAAATTAAAAAACTTTTTGCCACTGCAATGGATATTTCCCCGAAAGATCACATCAAGGTTTTGGCAGCTTTCCAAAAATGGACTGACACTGCAATTTCCAAAACAACTAATTTGCCCAATACTGCCACGGCTGAAGATATCAGGGAAATTTACATTATGGCTCATGAATTGGGTTGTAAAGGAGTTACAATTTACAGGGATAAGTCATTAAAAACTCAGGTGTTAAACGGAATTACCAAAAAACACGAAAAGAAAGTTGAAATAAAAGATGGAGATTTGACTTTAATGAAAGATGAAAAAGCAAAGGGTTTGGCTGTTTATCATAAAGCCGGATCTCAAACTGATAATAATGAACTTGGACTTTCTCCGGCAAATGCAAAACTTATGAGCGTTGCCAGTCAGCTTGGGCTTGAAGTAAAGGAGATGAAAGATTGTCCGATGTGTAAGACAAAATTGGCAAGACAGGAAGGATGTATGAAATGTCCAAGCTGTGGATGGGGGATGTGTTCATAACAGTTGAAAGGTAAAAGTTATAAAGTTAAAAGTGAAAAGTTGACTCAAAAAGAGTCCGCCATAGCGGACTCTTTTTGATTTGATTTTAATTTTTGTCATGATAGAATATGAATATGGAAAATATAACTATTTCAAAAAGTGAATATATGAGATTAAAGCGGCAGGCGGATGCTTATAAGAAATTAGCCAAAGGGATTTTTGAATCTGCTGTTAAAAATCCGGTTCAGGACGTTGTTGATGATTTTAAAAAAACAGACCTTTATTCAAGGGAATTTTTAGTTGACTTGGAAGATGGTCTTAAAAAATCATCTTATGTTGATAAAAAATAAGATATGAAATTAAAGCCACTTCGTAAAGATTTAGTAAAAGCCATAAAAGAACATAATCTTGGGGGAAAATGGGAAAAAGTTAAGAATCTTTTTGAGGCAGATATAAAACACCCGTCCCTTAATGTGGAGTTATTGGAACCTCATTGGCGTGGCATATACTCCTTTCGTATAGATAAAAAATATAGAGCATTATTTTTTGTTTCCATTGATAGAGCAGAGGTATTTCAAATTACAAATCACTATAAAAAATAAAAATTAATGGGTAATCAAAAACTACAACAAATTTTGGTCTGGGTATTAATTGTTATAGGACTTGCAGCCATTGTTTTGGGTATGGTGGGAGTGGCTTCTCAGAAGTCAAAACTGGGAGTTTTATTAAACCCGGTAAGTTCAGGCGATTGGTCAAGAGGGGATAAAAATGCCAAAGTAACGTTGGTTGAATATAGTGATTTTCAGTGCCCTGCTTGTGGTTATTTTTATGGTCTTGTTAAAAATTTGGAAAAAGATTTTCCAAAGGATTTCGCTGTTGTTTATAGAAATTATCCATTGGAACAGGTACATAAATACGCTCTCTTGGCGTCACAAGCTGCCGGAGCTGCCGGAGTTCAGGGGAAATTTTGGGAAATGCATGATATGATTTTCGAGAAACAAAGTGAATGGTCGGTGAGCAGCGATGTATTAGGAAGTTTTGTGGTTTATGCCAAAACTCTGGGAATTGATGTTGAAAAATTTAAAACAGATATAAATTCAAAAGAAGTAAATGACAAGATCCAAGGCGATTTGGCTGACGGTAACAATCAAAACATTCAGGGCACCCCGACATTTTTTGTAAATGGAAAACAAATTCAGAATCCTCAAAATTACGAAGAATTCAAAAAACTTATTGATACAGAAATCAATAAATAATTATTGATGTTGTCATTCTGAGCTCCGCGAAGAATCTTATGAGATCCTTCGGATTACCTCAGGATGACCATAATCTTTTTTGTATAAAAATTTATGGAATCAAAATATAAAAACTGGGCAGTTATTGTATATATTGTGTTGGGGCTAGAGGGTTTTATAAACGCATCTTATCTTGCCATTGAGAAATTCATGGGTGGCACAATAAAATGTATTGTTTTTTCAGGCTGTGAAACTGTAAATAATTCTGCATATGCGCAGGTTTTAGGTATTCCTTTGTCGTTTTTTGGCGCAATTTTTTATCTTTTGGTTTTTCTTTTGTCAGTCAGATATTTACAAATAAAATCGGTTAAAATTTTACATTATCTGCATTACCTTGCGCTTTTAGCTTTGTTATTTTCAATTTATTTGTTTGTTGTTCAGGTATTTGTTATTAAAGCATATTGCTTTTACTGCATTGTATCCGCGTGCACTTCATTGCTTTTATTTATTATCGGATTTTGGCTCCCGAAAGACTCTTTTTTTCATTTTTTAAATAAATAGTTTTTTAAAAATTTAAATATAAAAGCCGGTCATTATGACCGGCTTTTTGGAAAATGTTATCCCTATTTCTTTCTCCTCCTTTTTTCATTGAATGAATCAAGCATGAACTCAAGTTTTTTGATAGCATCTCTTATGAATTGATGTATTTCCAATTCTTTCCCATTTTTGCATGTTCCGTCGCACTTGTTTTTGATTGTATCACAAACGTGCCGATGAATTGTGTTATAAACAACTGCATAATGGTATTTGTCTGTGCAAGCATGATATGTCACTGTGGGCGGGGAAATGTCGGTAACCTTAAATACTTTTAAATTTTCCTGCATAATTCCTCCTAAAAAAATGAATTTTATGTACTAATATATAAATATCAGATTGGGCTTATCTTGTAAATACAAATTGAAATTAAGGTCTTATATTGATAAGATATAAAAATGCTGAGAAATATAAAAAATTTCACGCCAAAGGATGTGGAAGAAGAGGTTTTAAAATTTTGGACTGATAATAAAACATTTGAAAAATCAGTCAATAGAACCCTTCGACAAGCTCAGGGCAAGAAGCAAAAAAACTATGTCTTTTTTGACGGTCCTCCGTTTGCCACCGGACTGCCGCATTATGGGCATATTGTTGCCAGCACAATGAAAGATGTTGTGCCGCGATATTGGACCATGAAAGGCTATAAGGTTGAAAGGAAGTGGGGCTGGGATTGTCACGGACTTCCAATTGAAAATATTGCTGAAAAAGAACTTGGAATCAAAAAGAAAAAGGAAATTGAAAAAATGGGAATCGGCAAGTTTAATGAATTTTGCCGCTCCAAAGTTTTTGGTTACACAGATGAATGGAAAAAGGTTATGGGCCGTCTTGGAAGATGGGCTGATATGGAAAATCCATACAGAACCATGGACGCCTCTTATATGGAATCCGTTTGGTGGGTTTTTAAGGAACTTTATGACAAAGGGTTGGTTTATGAAGGTTATCGGTCAATGCATATTTGCACTCGTTGCGAAACAACTCTTTCTCAGCAGGAGGTTTCCGAAGGATATAAAGATATTAAAGATTTGTCGGCAATTGCCAAATTTGAACTGGTTGATGAACCGGGAACTTTTGTTTTGGCGTGGACTACAACGCCTTGGACTTTGATTGGTAATGTGGCTTTGGCGGTTGGAAATGATATTGAATATATAAAGGTTAAAAGATTTACGGGGCAGTGGGATAATAAAGGTAATGCAATTTATGATAAAATAATTTTAGCAAAAGAAATATATAAAAAATTAGATGAAAATCCTGCCTCGCTAAGAGCCGAGCCATTTCATTTTCTTTTTACTGCAATACCAGAAGGATGTGAAATTGTGCAAAGTATTAAAATAATTGAGGAATTTAAGGGCAGTGATTTAGTTGGGAAAGAATATAAGCCTTTGTTTGAATATTATGTGAATAAAGGATTGCAAAATCATGAAAACGGATGGAAAATTTATGCCGGTGATTTTGTGACCACAGAAGACGGCACTGGTGTTGTGCATATTGCCCCGGCATTTGGAGAAGACGACTTGAAGTTGGGACAGAAAAATAAATTGCCATTTATTCAACACGTTGGAATGGATGGAATAATCAAGCACGAAGCCGGTGAGTTTGCCGGTATGAGCGTAAAACCTGCTGATGACCATCAAAAAACCGATATTGAAATCATAAGATGGCTATCTCAGAAAAATAAATTATTCTCAAAGGAAAAATATGAACACAGCTATCCTCATTGCTGGAGATGCGATACTCCGCTTATAAATTATGCGACTTCTTCTTGGTTTGTCAGCATACTGAAAATAAAGGCAAGAGCTTTGGAGTTGGCAAAAAAAATAAATTGGGTGCCTGAACATATCAAAGAGGGAAGATTTGGCAACTGGCTTGAGGGCGCGCGTGATTGGTCTATTTCTCGCCAGAGATTTTGGGCGTCTGTTATTCCAATTTGGCGTTGTAATAAATGCAATGAAATAAAAGTTATCGGGTCTGCTGATGATATACGAAAAAATTCCAAAACTTCAGGGAATACTTATTTTGTGATGCGTCACGGTCAGTCTGTGACAAATGCCAAGGGTGTTGTTAATTCTAATATTAACCATAATCACTTTAAGCTAACTGAAAAAGGCAAAAAAGAAGTCATTGCTTCGGCTAAAAAACTTAAGAAAGAAAAAATTGATATTATATTTTCTTCGGATTTTGAACGCGGCAGAGAAACTGCGGAGCTTGTTGCTGAAGGTCTTGGATTGCCAAAAACAAAAATAATTTTTGATTCTGCAATCAGGGAAGTTAACACGGGAACTTTTGATGGCAAAAAACCGAAAGCATACCACGATTATTTTAAATCTCTAGAGGAAAAATTTTATAAAATTCCTCCGGAAGGGGAGAATTTAATACAATTAAAAAACAGAGTGACAGAATTTTTGTATGAAATTGAGGGGAAATATAGAAATAAAAATATTTTGATTGTTACGCACGAATATCCGGCTTGGCTGATGTTGTCCGGAGCAATGGGGGCGGATGTTAAAAAATCCATAGAAATGAGAGGGAACAAGGAGGACTTTGTTAAAACCGGACAAGTTGTTAAATTTGATTTTTGTCCAATTCCACACAACGGAAATTTTGAATTGGATCTGCACAGGCCATATATAGATGAGATTGAATTTGAATGTGAAAAATGCAATGGAATAATGAAAAGAATTCCCGATGTTTTGGATACCTGGTTTGATTCCGGGTCAATGCCTTATGCCCAGGCGCACTATCCATTTGAGAATAAGAAAAAATTTGAAGAGAATTTTCCAGCTGAATTTATTGCTGAAGGAATTGATCAAACAAGGGCGTGGTTTTATTATTTACATTCAATTGCAACGGCAATTAAAAATACCAATGCCTATAAAAATGTTGTTGTTAATGGAATAGTTCTTGCAGAGGATGGCAAAAAAATGAGCAAGAGATTGAATAATTATCCTGATCCGATGGAAGTCATTAATAAATATGGAGCCGACGCTTTGAGATTGTATTTGTTGTCCTCTCCGGTGATGCGCGCGGAAAATTTGAATTTTTCGGAAAAGGGAGTTGATGAGCTGTATAAAAAAACCATTTTACGCCTGTGGAACGTTTTTAGTTTTTATAATATCTATTCTAAAAATACAAAAAATAAAAAAATTACCAAGCCTAGCAATATTCTGGACAAATGGATTATGTCCAGACTTAACAGTTTAATTGCTGAGATTTCAGATGCAATGGAAAAATATGAACTTGATAAGGCTGCAAAGCCTTTGAGTGAGTTTGTTGATGACTTATCAACGTGGTATTTGAGAAGGTCTCGCAGAAGACTGCAAAAACCGGAAAGCAAAAAGGATTTTGACGAGGCATCTCAAACGATTAAATTTGTATTGGCTGAATTTAGCAAAGTTATGGCTCCATTTGTCCCGTTTATTGCCGAAGCTCTTTATAAGAGTTTAAATGGCAAATCATCTGTGCATTTGGAAAAATGGCCAACTGCGGATAAAAAATTGATTGATAAAAAATTATTGGAATCAATGGCAGAAGTCAGAAAATTGGCCAGCTTGGCTCTGGCAAAAAGAGCGGAATTGGGGATTAAAGTAAGGCAACCACTCGCTTCGCTCAAGGTAAAAGGTAAAAGCTTAAAGGTTAAGGGACAAAAAGAATTGTTAGAAATTCTTGCTGACGAGATTAATGTTAAAGAAGTTATTTTCGATTCAAAAATAAATTCGCCGACTGGAGGAGAAATTGAATTAGATACTGTAATTACGCCTGAGCTTAAAGCCGAAGGCGTATTAAGGGATTTTGTAAGGATTGTGCAGGATTTGAGGCAGGAAGCCGGGTTAAATCCAAAAGATATTATTAATTTATATATTGAGGCGCCACAAGAGCTGGAACTTATAATAAATAACAATATAGTCAGCCTTAAAAAAGAAATTGGGTCAAAAAATATTGAGTTTAAAAAAGTCAGCAAGTTTACCGCGGAAATCCAGACAAAATTTGACGGACAGGAAATGTGGCTTGGAGTAAATAAAATAAAATAAAATACCCAGTTATTTTTATATTGTTAATTCCCTAATTCTCAAGAATTAGGGAATTAACAATATAGTTGTGATATAATAAATGAGATGAAGAATGAGATTAAAAAAGAAAAAAGTTATCACCATCTGGAACGGTTAGTCAGGGGATTTTCCAATCATCGAAGAATTGAAATCATGGATTTATTAAAGAGAAATCCTGAATTATCAGTGGCGCAAATTGCAGAAAAAACAAAGACAAATTTTAAGACCGTGTCCGAACATATCAGAAAATTGGCGATTGCCGGCATTGTATTAAAAAGAAATGAAGCAACGGCGGTAAAACACAAATTAACTGAGCGTGGCGAGTCAATTCTTAAATTCTTGAGAATATTGGAATAAACAAATTTTTTAGTGTTGATTTAATAAATATGCATATCACAAATTTCAAAAAACTTATAAAGACAGATTTAAGGGAAAAGGCTCTTTTAATTGCTGAAGCTGGTTATGATGCCATTGATATTAAAAAGTCCGTAAAAAGGCGGATTAGTGTTAAAAATGGTATATTGGAGGTTAAAATGCATACCGAAGCGGGGACTGTTATTGTTGATTTAAAAGACTACAAGAGAGTTTTTGTTGTTGGGGTTGGAAAAGGTTCAGCTTTGGCTTCAATGACCCTGGCAAAAACCTTGGGAAAATATCTGACAAAAGGAATTGCCCTGGATGTAAGTCAGCCTAAATTAAATCCGCCAGCTGGCGGACAAAAATTGAAAATTTTTAAGGGAGACCACCCTTTGCCGTCAAAACAAAATATAAAGGCTACTCAGGAGATAATAGAAATCGCTGGAAAATTAAACGAACATGATTTATTAATAAGCTTTATTTGTGGGGGCGGGTCAGCTTTGGCTTGTTCAAAGGAATGTGAGTTGACTGATTCGGTTTTGGTCATCAAGGAACTTACAAAAAAAGGCGCAAATATATCGGAATTAAATACAGTCAGAAAACATCTATCAGATTTCAAAGGGGGAGGGCTGGCAAAAATCGCATATCCGGCAACAGTTGTTTCTTTAATTGTGTCTGATGTGTGTGGAAATGATTTAAGTACGGTTTCTTCAGGACCGACAGTTTTTGATAAAACGTCCAAAAAAGATGCGGAAAACATTTTAAAAAAATATTCATTAAAGCCATTGTCAGTTTCATTAGTTGAAACTCCAAAGGATCAAAAATATTTCAAGAAGGTTCAAAACATTCTTTTTGTCTGCAATCAGGACGCGGCTTTGGTGATGATTGAAAAATCACGAGAGTTTGGATTTAATTCCAGGATTCAGTCCCTTGCGCTTGAAGGAGAGGCTAAATGTATTTTTTCTCCGATGATAAATAAAATTAAAAATAAAGAGGCGATTATTGCAGCTGGAGAAACGACGATAACATTTGTTAAAAATGGAATAGGTATAATGGAAAATGGAAAAGCGAAAATCGGGAAGGGGGGTCGCAACCAAGAAGCTGTTTTAGGTGTTGTTAATAATCTGCGTCGTTCTGCGCCCAATTCTGCGTCGTTCTGCGTCATCTCTTTTGCCAGTGATGCATATGATCATACTGAGTCAGCCGGGGCGATTGGCGATATTTTAACCGTTCAGGAGGCTAATAAATTAAACCTTGATATTGATGAGTATTTGAAAACCCACTCAACTTTTGAGTTTTTTGAAAAAACCGGAGATGCGCTTTATGCCCAAAAAACCTGTTTTAATGTGGCGGATTTGATGTTGGTTATTAAAGATTAATTCTTTTGACATCCTTGGATTTTGGCACTAAGATTATATAGTAAGCGATCGAATATAATCAAAATAACAGGTTCCTAAAATCTAACTAACAACCAATAACCGATAACTAATAGTAAGTGATTGTGTTGTGGGCAGTAGGTTGTAAGCCATAATCGAATAATGAATTTAGCGAACAATTTAATATATGTTACAAGATCCAATTTTATTGGGGATTTTCTTATTAGTCGGGGGAGTGGTAGGCTATGTCGTTAGACAAAATTTTGCTTCAAAGCTGAAAAACAGCGTCGAGCAAAAAGTTAAGGAAAGACTTGAGGAGGCAAAAATAAAAGCCAGTGAACTTATTTTAGAAGCTCAGACAAAGTCTGCAAGCTTAATTGAGGAATCAAAAAAAGAAGAGCGTGAGAGAAAAAATCAGTTAGATAGACTGGAAGAAAGATTGATCACAAAGGAAGAAGTGGTTGGAAAGGAAGCACAGGATGTAAGAGCAAAAGAATCAAGGCTTGGTGAAGAAATTGAAAAATTAAAGGTCAAGGAAGTGGAAACTTTGGAACTTAGAAATAAAGCAGAAGAGGAAATAAAAAAAATTGCCAGATTAACAACTGAAGAAGCAAAAGAAATTATTATCAGAAAAGTTCAGGAAAATTCACAGAAGGAATTGGCTCAGATGGTTCAAAAGTTGGAAAAAGAAAGAACCCAGGAATTGGAAAAGAAGAGTTTGGATATCATGACAATTGCCATCCAGCGTTACAGCCGTTCGCACGTTGCCGAGGTTACCACTGCAATTTTTAACCTGACAAGTGAAGATCTTAAAGGGAAAATTATTGGGCGTGAAGGCAGAAACATCAAGGCTCTTGAAAGGTTAACCGGGGTGGAACTTATAGTTGATGAAGCTCCTGATTATTTGGTAATTTCTTCTTTTGATCCGATGAGAAGGGAAATTGCCCGTGTTGCGTTGGAAAAACTTGTAAAAGACGGCAGAATTCAGCCGGCAAAAATTGAGGAAAAAGTTGAGGAAGCCAAACAGGAAATCAACAAAAGAATTATGGAAATTGGTGAAGAAGCGGTTTATGAAGTTGGTATCTATGATTTACCAAAAGAAATTATTCAATTATTAGGCAGACTTCATTTTAGAACCAGTTATGGTCAAAATGTTTTAGTGCATTCTATCGAAGCGGCACACATGGCTTCCATGATAGCTGCTGAATTGGGCATTAACGCTGAATTGGCTAAAAAGGCCGCGCTCTTACACGATATTGGTAAAGCCATTGATCATGAAGTAGAAGGAAGTCATGTTGAGCTTGGTCAGAAAATTTTACAAAAATATAATATAAATGAGGCTGTTATTCACGCAATGGAATCTCACCATGAGGACTACCCATTTTCAACTCCGGAATCATTTATTGTTGCGGCTGCTGATGCCTTGTCTGCTTCACGCCCGGGAGCCAGAAGAGATAGCGTTGAAAATTATATTAAGAGACTTAAAGAGTTGGAAGAAATTGCATTTAAGTTTGGCGGAGTTAAAAATGCGTATGCCATTTCAGCCGGCCGTGAGCTTAGAATATTTGTCATTCCTGAAAAAATTGATGATTTTGGCGCATATCAGTTAGCAAAAGACATTGCGGCAAAAGTAGAAGCAGAATTAAAATATCCTGGAGAAATTAAAGTAAATGTCATCAGGGAAACGAGAGCGGTGGAATACGCGAGATAATCAATAAAACACGAGAACATTAAAGCATTAAAACACAGAGTACGGGATATTAAATAAATTTTTGTTTTGCATGTTTTCATAATTTAATGTTTTAATGCTTCACGTTGATTTCGCCTTGTATTTACTGCATTTTTTGATATAATCATACAAATAAAGCAAAGGTCGGGAGTTCGTAATTAATTATTTAAATTATGAAAAAACCAGAATTAATCCAGGCAGTAATGGAAGCCGCTAATATTGAAGTCAAAAAGCAGGCTACTGAAGCCGTGGAAGCTGTATTTGATACAATAACAAAAGCATTGGCAAGAGGAGAAGAAGTTGCCATGCCTGGATTTGGAGCATTTAAAGTT
>Ga0184631_10000029_pt1 | contig 26369 bp, 20 predicted proteins | sample PLM4_90_b1_FD_133160 | JGI IMG/M metagenome (GOLD analysis project Ga0184631, IMG submission 133160) | Groundwater sediment microbial communities from an aquifer in East River, Colorado, USA - PLM4_90_b1 | ecosystem: Environmental > Terrestrial > Soil > Riparian zone | place: USA: East River... | reverse complement strand
GCCCTCGCCATCTCTGACACGAATCTCTTTGCCGGAACTTATGTCAGCGGCGTCTTCCTTTCCACCAACAACGGTACAAGCTGGACTGCGGTCAATTCCGGTTTGACCGGCAGTTCCTTATATATCGTTGCTCTTTTCATCTCCGACACGAATCTCTTTGCTGGGACTTGGGGCGGTAGCGCTTTTCGTTCCACAAACAACGGCACAACATGGACTTCGGCGAATAACGGCTTGACGAGCAATAATGTACATGCTTTCACTGACTCCCACAACTGGGCTGGCAGCACAAATCTCTTTGCTGGAACCTATTTTGGTAGCGGCGTTTATCTTTCCACAGACAATGGTGGGAGCTGGACAGCGGTGAGTACCGGCTTAACGAACAGTAATGTCCGGGCTCTTGCCCGCTCCGATACGAATCTCTTTGCCGGGACTGATGGCGGTGGGGTCTTTCATTCCACCAACAACGGGACAAGCTGGACTGCGTTCAATACCGGCTTAACGAACAATGTTGTCAATGCTCTTTTTGTCTACGGCACAAACCTTTTTGCCGGGACTGGTAACGGTGTATGGCGACGACCATTATTGGATATTACAGGTATTGAAGATCAGGGTAACGAGATTCCTTCAGGTTTTGCACTTGAGCAGAACTATCCCAACCCGTTTAATCCAACTACAACAATTAATTTTTCAGTGCCATCTTCAGAATTTGTAACACTTACAGTTTTTGATATTCTTGGAAGAGAAGTTGCAACATTAGTTAACGAAGAAAAAGCCACTGGAAGTTATGAAGTGAACTTTGATGCTAAAGGATTATCAAGCGGAATTTATTTTTATAAGTTGCAAGTAGGTTCCTTTGTTGAGACAAAGAAGATGATCCTTCTACGCTAATTTGTAGCGGCGGATCGGGTTTAAAGAAATAAATTTTTCATTGGATAATATCGTTTAGCCCCTGTTAAAATAATCATAACAGGGGCTTTTGCTTGCTTGTAACAAGCTTAATCTTCTTGCTATTGAGCAAATAATAGTCGATGTTACTTACGAAAAACTGTTTAACAAGAGTTGAAAAAATAACGAACAAAATTAAGAGGAAATAAAAATTATGAAATTTAAAAAACCAAAAAGCAATTATAGCACATCGTCAATATTGATACTGATAGTGATGACATTACTTTATTACAATGGATACGCACAGCAACCAACTCTTACGTGGCTAGGTACTTTAGGAGGATCTCGTAGTGAAGCTCATTGTATCTCAGATGATGGTTCAGTCGTTGCCGGAAGATCAAATAACGTAAGTGGTTCTTACCGTGCATTTAACTGGACGGCTGCAAATGGAATGCAAGATATGGGCACTTTGGGAGGAACTGAAAGCGAAGCTACCGGAATTTCTTCCGATGGCTCTATAATCGTTGGATTTTCGTCCGACGCCAGTTCAATTTACAGAGCATTTAAGTGGAATATTACAGATGGTATGCAGGATTTGGGTACTGGTGATTTTAGTAAAGCTTCGGCAGTATCATCAGATGGTTCAGTAATTATAGTTAACATTAGCCCGGTAGCTTATCGTTGGACACTTTCCGGCGGATTAGAGAATCTGGGTAATCTTGGCGGGAATTCAACTGGGGCTAATGATGTATCAGCAGATGGTTCTGTGATTGTCGGATACTCTCATAATAGTGCCGGTGATCCTTATGCATTTCGATGGGTTCAGGGTTCCGGGATGGTTAACATTGGAGCTTACTATAGTTTTGCTGATGGTGTTTCGGGTGATGGTTCAACCGTTACAGGATTTGAAACTGGTAGTGCTGGGCTCTATCGTGCTTTCAAGTGGACACAAAGTGGTGGATTTGAGTTTAATATTGCCGGGAATTTCAGTGAAGGATTTGCCGTCTCTGGAGATGGTAGTATAATTGTTGGATATAATGGTGGAGGTGCTTTCCGTCTATCAGCTGCCGGTGGATTAGAGGAACTCAACCAGGTTTATTCGAATCTTCTCACTCCGGGCTCAGATTTATATACAGCTTTGGACATTTCCTCTGATGGTCAATATATAGTGGGTTATGGTCTCAATGGTACAACAGGTCAGGACGAAGGATATTTATTGGCTGTAAGTGGTACATCCTCTGTTGATGAATCGCAAATCAATCCCGGAAATTTTGTTTTGGAACAAAACTACCCAAACCCATTCAACCCATCAACAACAATTAAGTATTCAGTGCCATCTTCAGAATTTATAACTCTAAAAGTTTATGATGTATTAGGAAACGAGGTTGCGACTTTAGTTAATGAAGAGAAAGCAGCAGGGACTTATGAAATTGATTTTTCCGCCAAAGGCGGATCTGCCTCCAGCGGAAATGCTATTGATCTCTCAAGCGGAATTTACTTCTATAAATTACAAGCAGGCGGTTTCATTGCAACGAAGAAGATGATAGTAATCAAATAAAAAAATAATTTAACTAACGCTTTAAAAGCCTCGTTAGTAAAGTTAACGAGGCTTTTTGTTTGCCTGTAACAATCAAAGACCTATTGTGTTTGATTAAGAAATAGTTGATTTTTACTAATAATAAATACATCTACACCTGAAGGAAGATAAACCTTGCCTTAATACAGAGTGTTTTCTTCTCCCCTACATACCATCCTTAAGGCGTGGATGCAGTTCTCGTAAAATCTGAGTTCTGTGTTTGCGTTCAAAAATAATCATCTAAGAAGGTATAATATGAAACCAATGTTTGCCTTAATCATTTTTTGTTTTTTAGTAACAGCATGCAGCTCGTCGTATGTAGTCAATTCAACTTCTTCAAGCTATGATTCATCCATTCAGGATTTTAATGAAATTGCTGAAGGGAAAGAAGCTGAAATTATCCTGAGAGATTATATCATCAATAATGCAACAAATGTTTACTTATCTGCAGATTCTCTCTATTGGTTTAATCCTGAAACAAAATTAAAAACCGGTGTTGTTAAATCTGAAGCCAGGAAAATAACCTTTACAGACAACTTGCATGGAAGTTTAGAGGGCGCGGGATTGGGTTTCTTTTCTGGAGCCGCAGTTGGTGTTTTAACTTTCTTTACTATTGCAATGATATTAGATGGTGAACCAGCTAAGGGTGAATATGCAGGAGCTTACTACGCTATTTTTGCCGCCTCTGGTGCTGGACTTGGTCTTCTAACTGGATTTACTGTGGGAATGATCAATGGTCATACTTATGAATACGAATTTCAACATGTTGAGCAACAAGAAAATAGTAACAAATAACACTACTATTTATCGATATAAAATAGTTAGGAGATTATTACTAAGTTTTTAACAAGGAGGCACTAATGAAACATAACATCGAATTTTGCTTTTTGTTGTTTTGTTTCATGTTCTTGATCGGATGCAGTTCAGGTAAAGAAGTGTTTGTTGAAGACAAGGATCAGATGAACGCTGTGAATAGGATTGCTATTATCGGGTTTCCGGGTCAATGCACACTCGATGACAAGCAAATATCATTTCTTGCAATAGCAGTAGAACGAATTGACAGTATGAATCGTTTCGAAATTGCTTCTATGGAAAGTACATACGAAATGTACAATACACTTGGTCTCTACCCGATCTATCCGTACGATGAGTACTCTACACTTGATGTGCAAGGTTTAGCAGATTTATGTTATGAGCTGGATGTCGATGCCGTAATTGTTGGATTCTATAGAATCCGCACTCAAGATGCACAACCAACTACATACATTGATGCAAATGGACAAACGGTGACTACATCTTCTCCCAGTCACCTCCAGAATTTTCCAACATTTGAGGTGTGTATGATTGGAACAGATGGATCACTTCTTTTCCGTGGGGTTTCCGAAGGGAGGAAGACCGGATTCTGGCATACGTTCTGGGATTCCGTTTTCCAAAGTGAATCTGATGAGACGTATTACGATCGGGTTCAGGATTCAATGGATGGCATTTGCGAAATGCTTAAAGATTAAATTGTGGACACGATGCTTGTTAACTAAAAAATTATCCAAATACATTTTTTACATGGATCAAAATCTAATTCTTATAATAACTAATAATATAATATTAGGTGCATTTTAAATATGATATTGAAATCAATAAAACTTCAAATAAACTTAAAACGACTCTTTAATTTAACCATTGCCTGGGTATTTGCAGGATTTTTTTTCACCATCATTGAATTTCTGCTTGTTAATCCTGCTTCGAAGATACCTAATATCAAATACCTTACACCGGATGTACACATTTCATCCTATGATTTCTGGCGTTCAGTATCAACGACCATGTTCGGGGCAATTATAGCTGGTTTATCAATTGGTGCTTTTGAAATATTTTATTTCCAGGATCGTTTTCGGAAAAAATCTTTCGGTTATACCGTATTTATCAAAAGTTTGGTTTATTCCTTTGCAATGGTTTTCCTGATTATAGCTGGTCTTTTTTTCGACCAAAGTTTTAGCACAGGCAAAAGTATTTTCAGTCCCGAGGTAGCAAGAAACGTTATTGCATATCTATCGGGTACTGGCGTATGGGCTTTTATTATACATTGGACTGCCGTTGTAATCTTAACTCAAATTTTTATTCAGGTGCGTGACAGCTTTGGTTATGGTGTATTAACTAATTTTATACTTGGCAGGTATAATAAACCAAAAGAAGAATGCAGAATCTTTATGTTCCTGGATTTAAAATCTTCAACAACTATTGCTGAAAAATTAGGTCACATAAAATATCATAACCTTCTAAATGATTTCTTCGATGATTTAAACGATTCAATCATCTTCAACAAAGGAGAAATTTATCAGTATATCGGCGATGAAATAACTGTATCGTGGACAATGAAAAATGGAATCGAGAATGCAAATTGTTTACAATGTTTTTTTAGCATTGTAGATAAAATTGAAAAAGAATCTCCGCGATATTTGGAAAAATTTGGTATCGTACCTGAATTTAAGACAGGATTTCATTGTGGTGAGGTGACCATCGGTGAAGTTGGCGTTATTAAAAGGGAAATAGTTTTTACCGGTGATGTCTTGAATACCGCTGCAAGAATACAAGAATTATGTAATATTTACAATGTAAGGTTATTAGTTTCAAAAAAATTACTTGATTTGCTTCCAATCGGAAATCGATACTTACCAAAAGCAATAGGTGAAATAACTTTGAGAGGAAAACAAACACCAGATGTATTATATAACCTTGAAAGAGTCGAATTATAAACAATGAAAAAAATTCTTTAAGCAGTAATGATAAAACGCCGAAAGTTTATCCGTTCGTCCGTTCTGGCAGGTGCAGGTTTATTATCGGGTATATCTTTGAGTTCGATTACCGGTTGTTCATCTGCTTGCGATTGTGTTCAACCCATAAGAAAAAGTAAATATGTACTTGCAGATGTTCATAACCATCTTATGCTGAACGAATGGAATTCAAAAACTCCAGTAGCTGTGGAGATTCCTGCTATAGACTATGTTGTGCGTACATTCTTTGATAGAACCGACACAACGCTGCAAACTGCTTACGAAGCGGGTATTGATTTAATTGTTGTTGCCCATTTCAATGTGTTTGATGAATGGTTAGGAATGCCAACAGATCCTAATCCGGTCGCTCCGGTGAATACACTCAGGATGATGGACATGCTGGAAGAAGAATTGAATGGTCCTTCAGCAAAATACGCTAAATTGATTCGGACGCCTGAAGAGTTTAAAAATCATTTTGGTAACCAATACAATAAAAATAGTCCCGACTACCGTATTGCCATTTTGAATGCAATTGAAGGTGGTCATGCTCTTGGCGGCAGCCTTGAACCGCTCAAAGAATTTGCACGAAGAGGAGTGGCAATAATTACAATAGGTCATTTTTTTAATAAAGGAATTGCGACTGCTCCAAACGCTTTTCCATTCTTTGCGGATGCAAATAGTCCAAGGTCAAAGCAGGGACTGAGTTCTTTCGGCAAAGAAGTGATTAATGAAATGGAAAATCTTGGAATGCTCGTAGACGTAACCCATGCAACCTCAACTGCAATGGATGATATATTAAAAGTTTCAGCAAGGCCGCTTATTGCAACTCACATTTCATCTAAAACACTTGGAGACCATGCATACTCATTTCATGACGAACATATTCAGGAAATAGTGCATCGGGGTGGTATGATTGGTATTCCTTTCTATCCTCATGTTTTATCGAACTATATAACTGTAAAATCCGCTGAAGAATATGGTTCACTTAAGGAAACGGTGAGAACAATACGACATGTAATTAAAATTAGTAATTCGTCTCGTAATGTTTGTATCGGAAGTGATTTCGGCGGATTTATTCCGCGTCTCAGTGATATGAACTGCCTTTGTCAAATAGAAATGCTGCAGGAACTTTTAATAAAAGAATTCAGCGATGAAAAGATAGTTGAAGATATACTTGCAAAGAATGCGATTGATTTTATCGGAAATAATTGGAAAATGAATACCTGAGAAAATTATATGCCCATAAATTATAAAACATTTGTATTGCTGTTATTATTATCTTTTTCTGCTGAAACATTTTCCTGGGAGAAAGAAGAACATCGCATGTTAGCTGATTTAGCATTTGACTCAACCTTATCTTTTTGCGGAATAAATTTTAATGATTCTTTGATTTTTTTTCCGGGGAAAACGGGTATTATTTCGATTAATAAAAAACTTTGGAATGGCCAGTCGTTCGGAGATGTTTCTGCATTTTTTTCTGAAGACGACATTTTACAATCACACTGTCATTTAAGAGGAAATACAATCCAGCAGCAGCTTGAACCACTTTCCGCCGCATTTACTGATGAAGTTTGGAGCATGATTGAAGAGAAACCAGGTGACATTCAAAGTGTAGAAGTTACAAATCAAAATGCAGTATTTAATTATCTTCTGTATCACATAATAGCATTACGTTTTGCAAAACTTTCGGGGAATGAGTTTGGCCGTAACCAGGAAGCACTTCGTTACGCACTCATTTATGAATCAACCGCACAAAGTTATCTCAGCGATACTTTCTCTTCGGGACATATGCTTTTGTCCAACTCTGATTTTTTATCACCGCTAAATAGTTTTAACATTCAGATTGCTCATGATCATTATTGTTCAGAAGGAGTTTATGTCATCAACTCTAACGGCGATTGCTGGCAGGCATTTGGAGATAAACTTCTGCAATGGTATCCATATCCATTTACCAAAGTTTTCGAAGCCTGTTCTGCATCATTGCGTGAACTCTTTCTTGTCTATTTCACTTCCACGGAAAATGTTGATATTCCCGTTAACCTGGCTAAATGGGCAAAATCAATTTCTCCGGGAGTTACGCCTGAAGAATTATCCAATCTCTGGGTGATAGTGAATGATGGAGTCAAATATTATTCAGAAATTAAAATGCCGGCTCTACTTTGTATTCCAGTTCCTATTTCAGCTGCGTGGAGTGTTCGTACAGATATGAAAGATGAATACGGAATTCATCTGAGAAAAAATTATCCCCAATTGAGTGAAGAAAAATTCCACGATCCAGATTTGGATGAAGTTGATCTTGGGTTTTTATATTCAAAGTATTCAATGCCGGGCTGGATGATTCCCGAATTTCTTCCAGGCGACTCTCTGCAAAATCTGATAAAATATAACCCTGAAATTGCATCTGTGCGTTTCGTACAGAATAGAAACTTTCCTCCTTCATTTAGGGGATATTTATTAACGGCTGGCGTTACCTATCTCTTCATCGAAGATAAAAATGAGGTGGGATCTTCGTTGGGATTTGGATGGGGGTTTGGGGACTTGTCTCTTCTGGTTTTCATTAAGCCCACCGTCTTTGTAACTGCAATGCGTTTATTCGGTGATAGTCAGGCATGGATATTATCGGCTGATGTTGGAGTTGGAATTAATGCAAGCGTTTTGGGAATATTTAAACCATACATTGAGCTTGGTTCAACCTGGGGATCTCGATCACCTTATAATGGATACGCCGGGAATTATGCATTGGGATTGGATTCTGAAACCTTGCCTTTGGGCTTCACATATGCCGGGCTGACTTTTCGTTTAAAATACGAATTCATACTTTTTGACAAGACTCTGTATTCACCGGTGTTTGAGATTATTTTGCATTAACTTAAAACCAGCAGTTACTTATGAAATAACCTGATATGCAGCAAACCTGCCAAGCAGAGTTTATTTCTACGAGTTGGAGGCAGGTAATTATTTCGAAACAAAGAAGATGTTGCTCTTAAAGTAAAACTATATTTAGTTTATTTATTGAACCCCTATCAGTGAAATCTGATAGGGGATTTTATTTCTAATCTAATGTACAAATCAAAAAAATTATTTCTATCTCTTAAATTTTAATAAACTCCACCCTGCGGTTATTGGCTTTACCTATCGGGGTATCGTTTTTATCTGCTGGCTGAGTTTCACCCATTCCATCCGTTTGCATCCGGCTTTCATTTATACCAAATTCTTTTATCAGCATGTCTTTTACAGATGCAGCCCTCCGTTTGGATAAATCCAGATTCTTGTTTTCATCGCCATCTGAATCTGTGTGGCCAACTATCTTCACCTTAACGTCAGCGTTTTCTTTCAGTACACTGGCAATTTCTTTCAGAGTGCCATATGATTCAGCTTTTATGGTAGCACTGTTTACATCAAATAAAATTCCTCTTGTAACAAGTTTTCCTTCGGTAATTAATTTGTTCCTCATATCCGGTGGTCCAACAGCAACCCGCAAATTAGTGATGTTTAAATAAGGTATTTGTTCATTGGTTTGCCATGTAGTAAACCTGATACGATCAATTATTACTCCGGCTGAAAGTAATTTTGGCAGGTCATAAATTTTTTCTTCATTAAGCCATTGCCGGACTCTTTGTTTCTGAAATGAAAAAGAGACGTGAACTTTCTCGTTTAAATTTTTATATAAAAAATCACTGACTTTATTATTGTCAATGTCACCCCAGTTTCTATCCTTCCAATTATATACCTTATTTCCATGGGCTCCAATCCTAAATCCGCAACCGCCGTTTCCCGCGATATATGCATCCAAAGCTTCATTTTCTTGTTTTCCGGATATAAACTCTATTACAAAGTCGGGAAAACCAAATTGTGTAGATCCAGTATAAATTATATCAAACTCGATTGTAAAATTTTCTCCAAATGTTCCTGTTATATCCGGTAAAAAAACTCCATTATTACCAATTTGGAACCAATGACCCGGATAATTATTAAATGTTACAACCTCGCCACTACTGTTTGTATTCCATAAAGCAGGAAAATCACCAACATTATCCTGTGAAAAATCTTCAAAGAATAAAACATTTTCTCCCGCAACAAAATCAAATTTTGAATATGATTTTAATTCCTTACTTGAACTTACATTTTCAGTAGAAGATGGATTACTTTCATCCGTTGCCTTTACCTCTTTAACAGAATCTTCTTCTGTTTTTTCATCTCCTTCTAAAGTATCATCAATTTCTTTGTCTGTTTCTTTTTCAACTTTTTCCTCAGTTTCTTTCTTAACTTTTTCAAGAATATCAAATTGCGGGAAAATGTAACCGGATATAAAAAGAATCATGCAGGTGATTGTCATAATAGATCTCATAGTTTTACCTCTTAAAATGAAAAATTATTATAAAAGATTAGTTGATAATAAAATTTAACAGAGCAATATGAAAAAAGAAATCTACTTATCAATCGAAATAGTCTCAAGTGTATAGAGACTGAATACAATAATATAGAAATTAAAAGTCTAGGAAACTATATATATGTTTTTCATTCTTTATTCCCTATCTCCCTTTTAAAAATTGATATGCAAAAACAAATTTTCATTTGACTCAGCGACTTTTGGGGGGAGATAAAAAATAGCTATTCCAACTTCCTTTTTTATAAGTTCTATTGCTGGAATCATGCTTTTCATCTGCAACCAATAAATAACATTATATTCCGAGGTGTGAATTAGCCACTTTACTTAATGAAGAAAAACCTGCTGGCATTTACCAAGTTTCCTTTCATGCTTCTTCTTTATCAATTGGAGTCTATCTATATAAGATGCAGGCAGGAAATATTGTAGAAACCAGGAAGATGATCCTCCTCCGCTAATCCCGACAAAAGTCGGTACGGCGGACAGGTTCTGATGAAGTAAGAAACTTTTTTGTCCACTCTTTATAAAGCCCTGCTAGGAAATTAGAAGGGCTTTCAGTTGCAGGTAGCATTTTATATTCTACTTGCTATTGATCAAATAATATTTATATTTTTAAGGAAAGAAGAATCTATAACCTGAGGAAGGCTTTATAGCCATAACTACACTATCACCGCACTTCAAAAACTACTCTTTTCTTCTTAAAGTTATACACATAACTAAATAACAGTTTTATCGGAAAGGGAAGGACTATGGGAAATATATTATCGCTTAATGAAGAAATAGATGATATTATCAGAAAGAAGTTATCTATCTGTGAATGTAATCCTTGCACATGCTCCAAGCGAGAAAAGGATAAATACTTTCAGGAATTAAAAGATATTTTAATAAGATTTAATAAAGAATACTTACATCTTGATCTTTTAAGAATTAATTATTAAACCTCCTCTTTATTTAATTACAAGCTGAGGATAATTACAATGCCTGCACTACCTTTCACTGATGTCAGCATTTTTATATTTCCTATGACTTCTAACAATGAAGGCATTACTGCCGATAGGCAAATTGGCGGTAGTTTTTAATATTAAATCCTTAAAAGTGATAAGAATTTATAGCACTTAACATAGATTGACATTCATTTTAATATTGAATAATTTCAAATAGTCTTAGGGAATGAATTTTAATCTCATCATTCATTCTTCACTTTTACCTATTTGATCTTACCCTTGCCGGACAGCTATCGGTCAGGTAATTAATTTATTTTCTTATTAATTTAATCCTTGAGGAGGTTTATATGCTTAGCGAAACAGCTGTCAAAGAGTTTGGGGAAAGTTTGCGTGGGGAATTAATATTACCGGGAGATCCAGGATATAATGATGCTAGAAAAGTCTACAATGGTATGATAGACAAAAAGCCAGCTATGATTGCAAAGTGTTTTGATGTCGCTGATGTAATAATTTGTGTTAACTTCGGACGCAAAAATAATATGCTTATTTCTGTTCGTGGAGGCGGGCACAATGCAGGTGGCTTAGGAATTTGTGACGATGGATTAGTTATTGATCTTTCACTAATAAGATATACTCACGTTGATTCCAAAACGAAAACTATACGCGTTGGCGGCGGATGCCAATGGGGGGATGTTGATCACGCTGGTCACGCTTTTGGATTGGCAGTACCAGCGGGAATAATTTCAACTACAGGTGTCGGAGGACTTGCTCTTGGTGGTGGTGTTGGCTATTTAAGTCGTAAATATGGATTGACTATTGATAGTATTATTGAAGTAGATATGGTATTAGCAGATGGTTCTTTCGTTAAAGCAAGTAGAAATGAAAACGAAGATCTTTACTGGGCAATACGTGGTGGTGGTGGAAATTTCGGAATAGTTACATCCTTTTTATTTCAGGGACATCCTGTAGATACCAGTTTTGCCGGACCAACACTTTGGCATATTGATAAAACAGAAAAGATTTTGAAATGGTACAGAGATTTTATAATAAATGCTCAGGAAGATCTTTATGGATTTTTTGCAACCTTAACTGTTCCTGGTCCGCCATTTCCACAAGAGTTGCACGGTAAAAAAATGTGCGGAGTTGTTTGGAATTATTTAGGCCCGCACAAGAAAGCCGATGAAGTATTTAAACCAGTCCGTGATCTAAAACCTGATTTTGAGCATATAGGTCCTATGCCTCACCCAATACTAAATAGTATGTTTGATGTATTTTACCCTAAAGGATTACAGTGGTATTGGAGAGCGGATTTTGTAAAAGAAATACCGGATAAAGCCGTTGAGCAGCACGTTAAATATGGTAAAATTCTACCCACTCCTCATTCTACTATGCATCTTTACCCTATTAACGGAGTTTCACACAAAGTTGGTAAAAATGATACTCCCTGGGCTTATAGAGACGCAAATTGGGCTCAGGTAATGGTTGGTGTTGATCCAGATCCTTCGAATAAAGAAAAGATTACTAAATGGACAAAAGATTATTTCGATGCTCTACATCCTTATTCAGCTGGTGGGGCATATATTAATTTTATGATGGACGAAGGACAGGAGAGAGTGAAAGCATCTTACAAAGACAATTATGATCGGTTAGTAAGTCTCAAAAAGAAGTATGATCCCCAAAATTTATTCCGTGTTAATCAGAATATAAAACCAGATGCTTAGAGACAATTGAGAAATTCAATACTATATCCCCTGCTTACGACTATAGGCAGGGGTTTTTAGTGTTATATAATATTTCTGTTATAAATCAATAATTCATTTTTATCTTTAATGCAGATACCTAAAAGAATACTGCCTGCAATTATATTTTCTCAGTTTGCGGGAACCTCGCTGTGGTTTGCTGGTAATGCAATTATTGCAGATTTGCAGACCGCAATGAATGTTGGAATTGATGATACAGGAATCGTTACATCTGCTATTCAATTAGGATTTATAACTGGTACTCTTTTATTTGCTTTACTTTCTATATCGGATAGATACTCACCCAGAAAGTTATTCCTGATCTGTTCAATACTCGGTGCTATCTCAAACCTGCTAATTTATTTTATCGCTTATAATTTATTTTCATTGCTCGTTCTTAGATTCATCACAGGATTTTTTCTAACAGGCATTTATCCTATTGGGATGAAGATAGCCTCAGGCTGGTACAAAAAAAATCTTGGAAATGCTATTGGTTTGCTTGTTGGTGCCTTAGTTCTTGGAACAGCTTTTCCACATTTAATCAAAAGTTTTGGAGGTTCATTACATTGGCAACAGGTGATATTTGTTATTTCTGCTTTCTCTCTGATAGGAGGAATAACAATGTATTTACTTGTTGAAGATGGACCATATATTTCTTCGGGGAAAAAGTTTAATCCAAAGGCAATGATAACATTATTTAAATTTGAGAAACTAAAGTCTTCTGCCTTGGGATACTTCGGACATATGTGGGAACTTTATACATTTTGGGCGCTCGTTCCAATAATACTTCTTTACTATTTAAAAATAAACCCTGCGAAATTGAACGTCTTTTTTTGGTCTTTCATAATAATAGCCTCCGGAAGTATTGGCTGTATTGTTGGAGGAATGGTTTCAAAAAAAATAGGTAATGCTAAAGTTGCTGTTATTCAACTTGCCCTTTCAGGTACTTGTTGTTTGATTTCACCACTGATGTTTTATACCTCAGCTCCAATCTATTTAACATTTCTTATCTTTTGGGGGATTGTAGTTGTTGGAGATTCGCCCCAATACTCAGCTGTTATCGCTCTTGAAGCACCTAAAGAACTGGTTGGCTCCGGGTTAACTTTAGTAAACAGCATTGGTTTTGCTATTACAATATTGAGTCTCTGGTTTGTATATCAGTTTTTAGATATAATAACTATTTCATTTGCTTTGATGATACTTGCTCTAGGCCCGATTTTAGGTTTAGTATCAATGAAAAAATTACTATCGCTTGATAGCATTAATTTAGAGCAAGCTTAAAACAGACAGGGATTTATTTCTACAAACTTCAAGCTGGTAATTTTGTTGAAACGAAGAAGATGCTGCTGATGAAGTAATATTTAAGTAAAACAATTTTAATGAACCCCTGTTAATATTAATTAAACAGGTTTTTTTTCTTTGCCTTTAGATAGGAAAGCCCTATTGCTTTTGATAAAAAAAAAGCAGATGTTCGACAAAGATAAAAGCATCTACAATTTAAGGAAGGCTTTATAGCCCTAACTACGCTATCCCCCCTATATTAATATTATTCACTTGTTCTTTTACTTGGATGCCGATCTTTAATTCAAGTTCTGTGTTAGTGCTAAACTTTTCAAAGCTAGTAATTGCAAATTTATATACTGCTAGAGTCAGTTTAGCTTTTTGCAAATCTTAATGTGATATTTTTTTTAATTCTTAGCTTTAATTAACAATTCTCACACTGCTAACAATAAGGAGGCTTTATGAAAAGATTAACTCTTGTTGTTTTAATAGTATTTGCTTTTGGAAATATTTATTCACAAACCTGGCAGTCGTTTGGTATTCCACCAGGCGGTGGAGTAACGGATCTGGTGTACTGGAAAGGAGTTGGTGCCAATTTTAGTGATAAAGTTTGGGTAAGCACAAGCTCTTATAACTGGCCAACCGGGCAATGGGGTGGAGTTTATTATTCAGCAACTACTGCACCTTATCAAGGAGTATGGTATCAGGTAGCCGCAGGTTACATTGCGCGCACCTTAGCAGTGGGGCAAGATGGAAAACTATATGCAAGCATCTGGTACGATCCTGCATTCGCACCAGCTGATGGATTATACAGGTTTAACCCACAGGCGGGTGTATTTGGAATATTGTACCAGGCTTCTGCAGGAGACAATATTTTTTCAATTGCAGTGAAGAACTCACCACATACAATATTTGCTGGAACAAGAAATGGGGTGATACGATCAACAGATGATGGAACTAGTTTTGGTTACTCAAATACTGGCATTCCAGACAGTGCGTGGGTATATGATATTGCAATAGATTCAAGCGGTATACTTGGAATAGCATCATCCAAAGGAGTCTTTATTTCAACTAATAATGGAGATAATTGGCAGCAGGCGTCCGATATTCCACCCGAGGATACAGTAAAAACATTAACATTTTCTTATGACACCACATCTACTGATTTTATTAGCAAAACTGTTTTAGTAAAACAAAATGGTAGCACTTTGAATTGCGGAACAACTAATGGGAAAATCTATAAAATTTCTGTGGATGATTTTTTTACTTTTTTGGCTCATCTTTTTGAACCTACTGCAGAGGTATCTAATTATGAACAGTACATAAAAGATTTTGCAAGTCTCCGTCTCGAAATCATCGGGGAAGAAGGTATTCCAAAAATAAATGATATTGGAGGAGTATATGAATCAACTGATGATGGAATTAACTGGCAGCAAATTAATGACGGCTTACCAACTGAGCCACCTGTTTCCGCATTAGCATTAAAAGTTTACAACGAAACTTATGCTGAACTTTATGCCGGATTATTTAACGATACAACGGGCGGTGCTGGAATTTATAAACTTGGAATTACAACTGATGTAAAAGAAGTTGGTAGTCTATTACCATCCGATTTTAAACTTGGGCAGAACTATCCAAACCCATTTAATCCATCTACAACTATTCAATTCCAGGTACCAAATTCCTTATTCGTAAATTTAAAAGTTTATGATATTCTTGGAACGGAGTTTGCAACGCTTGTGAACGAAGAAAAAGCCACAGGAATTTATGAAGTGAACTTTGATGCTAAAGGATTATCAAGCGGAATATATTTCTATACAATTAATGCAGGAAGTTTTGTTGAAACTAAGAAGATGATACTGATGAAGTAACCAAATAGCATTTCTTTATAATTAAACCCCTATCAGTGAAGGATAGTAAGGGGTTTATATTACTTGCCAATCCTTTAGTTTTACTTTTTCACTTGTCAATTGTAGATATTGAGTAATTGTTTAGTTAAATTCTTACTGAGGGATTAAAGTTTCTTGTCACTCTTAGTTAAATATTTTTCTACAACATTTAAGGAGGGCGTATGAAATTTTCTACAATTCTATTATTATCTGCAAGTATCACCTGTTTAATATCCTTTTCGATTTTACCTCAGCAGTATTCAGTAAAAGGCAGGGTGACAGATAATCAAGCGACAGCTTTAAGCGGAGTAAATATACTGGTGAAAGGAACAACCCTTGGGACTGTTACAGATCGGGGAGGTAATTATAGTCTCAAATATGATTCTCCGGATGCAATTTTGGTTATAAGCCACGTGGGTTATAAATCACAGGAAATTCTTATTTCCGGTAGAAGCGAACTCAATATTGTATTACTAGTGGGGATTGAATTCGAAGATATATTTGTTTTAGGTTCTCGAAGTTTAAATAGAACAATCACTGAAACGCCCGTTCCTATCGATGTTATTAACATACCTGATCTCACTATGAAGTTGGGGCAATTTGATGTAAACCAGATTCTGCAGTATTCTGCACCTTCATTTAATTCGAACCGGCAGTCTGGTGCTGATGGTTCTGACCATATTGATCCGGCAACACTCAGGGGTTTAGGTCCCGATCAAACACTTGTTTTAATCAATGGCAAAAGAAGACATCAGTCTTCACTAATTAATATATTCGGAACAAGAGGCAGGGGAAATACCGGCACCGATTTAAATTCAATTCCTGTATCTTCAATTGATAGAGTAGAAATTCTCCGCGATGGTGCCAGTGCTCAATACGGCTCAGATGCTATAGCCGGTGTTGTGAATGTGGTTTTGAAATCGAATATAAATAAATTAACAGGTAGTGTTGGTACTGGTGTACATGACGCAAAGTTCCGTACCGATCGGGACTACGATGGTGAAGAATTCATGATGAATGGTGACTATGGATTTGAATTGGGCGAAAACGGCTTTATGAACCTTTCATTCGATTATTTACGCAAGGGAAAAACCAATCGTCCTGCAGATCCTAACGTTTATTCAATCTACCGCAAACAAATTGGTGATGCTGCATTAAATAATTTTGGAACATTTTTCAATTCGAGATTTGCTACTTCACAAAATACAATATTCTATGCTTTCGGAGGACTCAATCACAGGCAAACAGATGCATTTGCATGGACACGCGATCCCGATAGTGAAAGAAATGTACCTGCAATCTATCCCAACGGTTTCGATCCAAGAATTACATCAACCATAAGAGATCATTCTTTATCTTTTGGTGCGTTAACCGATTTTTACAATTGGAATGTTGATTTAAGTAACTCTTTCGGTATCAACCGCTTCCATTATTATATTGATGGAACTCTTAATGCATCTTTGCTTGAAAAGTCTCCAACCCGATTTGATGCCGGCGGATTTGATCTAATGCAGAATACTACTTCAGTGGACTTCACCCGGTTTTTTAATAATGTTTTAAAAGGAATGAACATTGCTTTCGGTGCAGAATATAGAATTGATAATTATAGTATCTTTGCCGGTGAAGAAGGATCCTGGAGGAACTACGGAGTAATAGATACAGTTATTGATGGAAAAGTTGTACAGTACGATGTATTAGGTAGACCGGGTGGGTCACAAGGTTTTCCCGGATTTCGTCCTGAGAATGAGTTAGATGAGTACAGGACAAATATCAGTGTCTATTCTGATATTGAGTTGGATTTAACCGATTATTGGATGATTGGAGGTGCAGGAAGGTATGAATATTACTCTGATTTTGGAAGCACTATAAACGGTAAGTTTTCAACTCGGTTCAAAGTAACGGATAATTTTGCAATAAGAGGATCGCTCGGAAGCGGCTTTCGCGCCCCTTCTTTAGCTCAGATCTATTTTAATTCTACATTTACTGATTTTGTATCTGGTGTGCCTGTAGATAAGCTTATTGCTAAGAATAATAGTCCAATTACTCGTGCCCTTGGGATTCCATCATTGAAAGAGGAAACTGCATTAACCGGAAGCTTCGGATTTACTGCTCAATTGTTTGAAGGATTAACAGCTACTGTTGATGGATATTACGTAAAGATAAATGACAGGGTGGTATTAACTGGGGCTTTTGAAGACACCGACCCGGATATTGGTGAAGAACTTCAGGCATTACAAGTAGGAGCCGCACAATTTTTTACCAATGCAATCGATACCCGAACATTCGGAGTAGACGTTATCCTTACGTATAATCATTCATTCGATGGTCATAATATCAGGCTATCTTATGCAGGCAATTTTAATGATATGGAATTAGGTGATATTTTTACAAGTCCTAAGCTTGCAGGTAAGGAAGATATTTATTTTGGAAGGCGAGAACAGCACTTCCTGCTGGCAAGCGCTCCAAAAAGTAAAATGAATCTCTCCCTGGATTACGGTATAGACAGGTTCCACAGTACTGTGCAAGTTACTTATTTCGGAAAAATAGTGTTGATCGACTGGATTGATACAGAAGACATATATGAAGCAAAAGTTACAACAGATTTATCCTTTGGTTATGATATTACTGAAAATCTCTCTTTACTCATTGGCGGTGCAAATATTTTTGATGTCTATCCTACAACCCAGGATACTGAGACTGAGACGGGTGGTCTGTGGGATGCGGTTCAGATGGGATTTAGCGGACGATTTTATTTTGCTAAGCTGATTCTTAATTTCTGACAGCTCTGAGGGATGTTCTAAAAATAACTAGTAAAAAGACCGCTGAATAGGCGGTCTTTTTTATACTAGAGAAAGTTGAAAGATTCTTTTATTTATAAAAACCGATTGCTTGCTCTAACTAAGCTGAAAACACGTAATTTTTTAGAAACGAAGAAGATGACTTTAATGAAATAAAAGTAATAGAAAGTTTAAGAGTAAGAGAAAGAAATTAAAGCATTCTTGCTCTTACTCCCTCTTATTTTTCATCACTTCAACAGTACCATCTTTTTAGTTTCAGAGTAACCGCCGGCTTCCATCCGGTAAAAATATGTTCCGCTTGGTAATCCTGCTCCGTCAAATTTAAATTTGTGAGTCCCTGCGGAAAGTTCCTTATTAATCAAAGTTGTGATCTCATTTCCAAGTACGTCGTAAACTTTCAAGCTAACAAATCCGCGATCAGCAATCTGAAATTCAAAATTAGTGGTCGGATTAAATGGGTTTGGATAATTCTATTCAAACTTAAAATCAGATAAAAGTAAATCTTCATTTTCAGAATGAGTATTTATCTGACTTAACAGTTTTCTTTCGTAAGCGCCGTTGCCATGAGTCATCACTCTGATTACATTATTAACTAAAGTATAGTTTAGGTCCATTGCCTGCACAACATCCGGTAATCCATCATTAAAATCCTGCCAGCTTCCTCCACCGTTTGTCGAAACAAAAACCCCAACATCAGTACCAGCATAAACGTGATTTGTATTATTTGGGTCTACTAGTACAGAAGGAGTTGGAATATCAGGTAGATTATCGCTAATATCAGTCCAGGTGTCTCCGCTGTCTGTTGATTTGAAAATGTGACCACTCCCGAATCCATAAAAAGTCACATATACTATACTGTCATCGAATGGATCTACAGCAATATCAGACGGAAATCTGTCGGGGAGAATTCCTGTAACATTTGTCCAGTCGGTTCCGCCATTCAAAGTTCTGAAAATATTTCCTCTAGCTGTTCCGTATGGTGCAGTAGCAACATAAACCTTGTCGCTTGTTTGATAGCTTATATCCATTGTAATTGCAGGATTGCCATCTAAGGAGAGATTACCATTTGTAGCAGTCCAATTGATACCTGAATTTGTCGATTTGAATATTTTATCTCTACCTGCATAAATAATTACGTGGTCACCGATAAATGATCTAAATGGTGCGATGAAACTTGTTCTGGTGCTGCTTGGTGGAGTTATTGTTGAAAAGTTGGTTCCTCCATCCGTTGATTTTAGCATATTCAAACTTTGCCAGGAAGCATAAATATTATTGTCATTGGCCGGATCAATAGAAGTCCAGCTTCCATCACCACCAATTACTCTTATCCAGGCAAGATCGCCATCGTAAATGACAGTGTTATTATCCTGCAAGCCACCGATTGTTTTTAGAGAATCGATCTGAGAACTTGAAGTACCATTATAGAATTGAGTTGTCTGGTACCTTCCGTTATGCGATTGATAAGTTTCTCCAAAATCGATAGTTCTAAAAACCCCACCGTCGGTTCCGATGTAATAAGTATCAAAATTGGTCGGATGCTGAATAACGATGTGTGCATCTGCGTGGACGTAGTTGGGACCACCTTCTGGTCCACCAATGGGTGGTCTTCCTAACACCTGTGTTGCGGAAGATTTTTGAACACAGTAGACCCTCCGTCTGAGGATTTGTAAACTTCAATTCCGATTATTATAAGATTATCAGGATTCGACTGATCCACTGCAATATCATGTGAAAACCATCCCTGCCATTTAGAGTAATCAACTGTTGACATGATATTCCATGTTATTCCGCTATCGGTGGATTTACAAAGCCAGCTTGCAGTATTGCCAGAAACGAACCCGTGACCAATACTAGCATAAACAATATTTGGATTAGCTCTATAAATATCCAACAAAATCTTTCCCTCATATGTGGAAGGCAAACCAGCAGTTATCTTGTTCCAGGTATTTCCTCCATCTGAAGAACGATAGATGCCATATCCTGTGCTTGCAAAATTCCCGTGAGAGGAAAGTATTATGTTGGTATCGATAGGATTGATCTCGAGATCCATTCCCATAATAACATTATTTACTTGTTGCCAACTTACTCCGGCATCGTATGATCGGTATACTCCTTCAGTTGTTGCAGCGAAGATAGTATTTGGGTTTATAGGATTTATTTTAACAGACCAAACACCTTTCTGTGAATTGTAAGACCAATCGAGACTTTTAAACCAAGTTTGACCACCATCGGTCGATTTTAAAATTCCTATCCCGTAAGTGCCACGCATATTTCTATACGCAGCTCCATATCCAGCAGCATCATGATTATATACTTCACCAGTTCCTAAATAAATAATGTTCGAGTCGTTCGATGCGAATGTGATTGAACTAATGCCAAGTACTGGAAAACCTGTTGATACATAGTGCCATGCATCAACACCAACACCACCGGAATAGCTTCTCCATAAACCACCGCTTGCCGAACCTGCATAAATTGTATTTGGATTTTGCGGATTGAATGTAAGTGCGATTGTTCTTCCACCAGTATTATGAGGACCGATTGCCTGCCACTGATTATTACTTTTAATTTTGAATTGCTTGCTCAATCTTATTTCTTGCATTTGTTCATATGCGTTAAAGAAAGCGTCAGAGGAAATATCTTCATTTGGATAACTTCTTGCTGTGTTCCAAAATTGCAGAGCCTCATAAGCCCCGGATATTTTTTCTATTTTTTTTGTTATATCTTCATCTGGAATGCTAGTTCTGAATATCAAATAACTAATGATTATAGAAATGATGAACTTAAAGAGAATAATGCTTCTTTTCATTTTTTACCTCGGAGATGTATTCACAAAAATCTATCTTATCTACAAGTTAAAATTAGATTAATTCAACCTTCAACACCAATTTTATACCGTTAATCATTAAGTGAGCTAACAAAAACTTTCAGTATACTAATTTTGTATCGGTTCGGTAACCATTTCTTTGAAAACTCAGTCTAAGTTTAAAAACAACGGGAGAAAAATTATGTTTTCTAAATTCAATCTATTAGAACAGCTTGCTGCTTATTTTTTAATTTCTATGGCATTCAGTTTAAATGCGTGTGGAAGCATGAATATACATTCGGATGATGACCTTCAACTTATAAAAGAAAAAACATTTAGTATCTTGCCCGGGAAGAATCTTTTTGTTGATATATCATCGGGAGATGTTACAGTAACTTACTGGGATAAAGAAGAGGTTTATGTAAAGATTTTAGGAGATGAAGATGCAATGGAGAAAATGGATTTTACTTTGGAAGGAAATGATGAAGAGGTCAAGGTGACTGGTAAGAAAAAATCCTCAATATCTTCCTGGTTCAGTAATATTAATGTGGAGGTTGAAATTAAAGTGCCTTCTCAATTCAACCTAAATGTTAGCACCGCTGGCGGAGATATTAAATGCGGCGGTATAACCGGCAAAGCAGAATTGAATACATCAGGCGGTGATGTGTGGGCTGATAAATTTTCGGGAAGCTTGAATGCTTCGACTTCAGGAGGAAATATTTTTCTTTTTTGTCGAGATGCGGATATTGCTGCTGAAACTTCCGGCGGAGATGTTAAACTCGAATATGAGGGAGTGAGCAAGGGAATAGACCTTTCAACTTCCGGTGGGGATATAGAAATAAAGCTGCCTAAAGAATTCATTGCATCTTTGGAATTGTCAACTTCAGGTGGTGATGTTTCTTGTTCACTAAATATGACTAACATCAAGAAATCTTCAGGTACTCGTTTAATTGGTGATATAAATGGCGGAGGTGAAAAACTTTCAGCAAATACTTCCGGCGGGGATATAACTGTAATGGAAAGGTAGAAATTAAAAAGGCGGGTCAAGCCCGCCGATTTATTAATTAGTTAACAGTAACCAGATAAGGTTTTATTCTTTCTTCTAAATATTGTTTTGGAACTGCACCAATAACCGCATCAACAACCTGTCCATCCTTAAATATTCCCAATGTTGGAATGCTTCTTATTCCATAAGTTATAGCGGTGTTCTGATTTTCATCTGTATTGAGTTTAACAACTTTTAACTTTCCTTCATATTCATTAGCAATTTGTTCAACAACCGGTGCAACCATTCTGCACGGACCACACCAAGGTGCCCAAAAGTCAACTAGTACCGGTGTATCTGATTTTAATACTTCCTGTTCAAAGTTAAAGTCAGTTCCTTCGATTACGTTTTTCATTCTCTATTAACCTTTATTTGTTATAAAATATTTGTCCGCAAAGCGATATCTCGTCAAAGACGGACACTAATAAGATGAATCGGAAAGCTGTAAGGATTCATCAGCATTTTGATTAAAATCGCCGCTTTTCAGCAGTTTTAATTTGAAATTCAATTGTTTACAACTCCGCGTCCATCGCGTCTTCATAGTACTTACGATATGTTTTAATTGAGCTGAATATTGATTCAGCAACTTGATTCTGTCCTGAAGCAGATTTTAAGAATTTCGCATCTTCCTTGTTTGAAATAAATCCTGTTTCAACAAGCACACTTGGCATTGAAGCTCCGACCAAAACATAAAAACCCGCCTGCTTTACTCCACGCGATTTTAATTTAAGATTCACATCAAATTCTTTATGAAGAAGCTCTGCAAATTTTTCCGAGTACTTCATATAAGCAGAATGTGCCATGCTTACAAGAATAAAATTCTCGTCGGTAAGCTTTTCATATTTCTGCGGATTATCTTCGTACTTAATTACACTGTTTTCTGTTTCCGCAATTTCAATTGCTTCCTGGGTTCTTCCGGGTCTTAAGAGGTAAACTTCGGCGCCGCTTACATCACTGGGCTTTTTCTTCGTTGAGTTACAGTGAATCGAAATAAATAGCTTCCCGTTATTCTCATTTGCAATTTTTCCTCTTTTATACAAATCAAAGAAAGTATCATCTTTTCTTGTATAAACGACTTTTACATCGGGCATTTCATTTTTTATTAGCTCACCAAGCTTTAGTGCAATTGAAAGCGTAATATCTTTTTCTTTTAATTTATCAATTCCTATTGCGCCGGGATCTTTTCCCCCATGCCCTGCATCAATCACCACTACATCAAAATTCCATTTATCTATATTTTTCGTTGTTTGATTGTTCTTGCTGAATACTTTATTATGGATTGTAATTATGATGTCGTTGCTTCCCGGCACGTTCATAACTTCGTTTGTTGAGTATTCGTTCCCGACTTTGAATTTAAATTCAACATCGGCTCCAACATTTCTTGTTTCAATTTTCTGAATGAGGCTGCCGAATCCTTCACGGTTTGTCTTTTGAATATCAGCATTAACCTTCCGGAAAATAATAGTGAGTTCATCATCATTAAATGAACTATAGTACGAAGGAATTATGGATTTAGAATGAAGGCGGATAAGTGTTCCGTTTATTTTTTCCGTGATCGATAATCCCGTTATTTCATATCCAGTAGTCGGCGGCAGATTGGGAATATCATACATCCACTGTTTTCCTTCAAGCTGGGAAGTTATTTTTTCTCCTACTTTAAGCCTGTTTGGTCTTTCGAATTTTAATTCACGCTCGACTATAATTTCAAGCGGATCGAGCAAGAAGGGAAGTGGTATGAAAGTTTTATTGTTCCTTAAATAAGTTGAAGTTGGAAGCTGATAAACTTTCGGTACCCCGCTTGAACGCGGAGTAACAATAATATATGGATTCTTTGGTGTTGATTTAAGTAGAAAATAGTTCGACTTAAGTTCAACCTTTCCAGTAGCTTCACTCTCAAAATAGTTAATTGATAATGCTTCTGCCAGTTCTGAAATTGGAACATATAAAATATCTTCGTGCATCCAGGCAGAAATCGATTTAGTTTCCTTGCCTGTAGTAATAAAAACGTTTTCAATCTGCTGAGCAATTGCGTTTAAGAATGTAAATAGAATTAAAATTAGAAAGCTTATTTTTTGCATTGAGGAGTAAAACCTAACCAATGAAGGGAATCATAAATCCGCTTTTCTTCTTGTAATCAGAAAACTTTTCTGCGAAGTATTTAGCAAGCAGCTTATCCTCAAGTGAGGCTCTCATTACATAAATTGGTATTTCAATTAGTGCGAAGATCCCAACAATGTAACTTAAAGTAGCTGCAGTTGCCCCAACATCCAGAAGAATCTGACAAAGATACTGTGGGTGCCGTATGATCTTAAATGGTCCTTTTGTAATCAGCTCGTGATTCTTTTTTATCATTATATCCTGCGAGTAATTATCACCAAGAGTCTTGAATGACCAAACCTGTATCCACGAAAAAACCAGGTAAACTGCCAGACCAATGTAACGGATAACATTATATGGGTCGAGGTATTCCAAAGTACCTATCTGAAAAACAGCCAGTATTAGCGTACCCAAAGAGAGCATTGAAACAACGGGAGGAAATTTCTGAAGAAATGTTTTTGGTTTATCTTTTATTTCAGAGACTGTTGATTTCAGCCCGCGTTTTGCACCAGTTACGTTTGCACCAAATGTTGCAATTATATTCAGCAGTATTATTATGTTGATAGGATCCATTTTATCTGACCTTGGTTAGAAAATCTGAAATACTTTTCAGAAAATATAATTAAAAAGATTGTTAGTTGGGGGATATGTACGGAATCACTCTGGAAGTTATTCTTTTTAGTTCATAGTTTATTGGTTGATGGTTTTAGTTCTTCAGTTACCAGTTTTTATTTATTGCTTATCAATTGCAAGCGTATAGATTCTTTACTACCGATAATTGATATTAAAAGATTATCACATAACTAAGAACTACTGAACTAAAACCAACAACTGATCAACCAAAACAAAAAACTAATGAACCAGTAACTATCAGCATTCATGAAAAAAATTCTGGAAGGAACTAATTAACCAGCTTACCATGTCGTTTCATTATTTCCCGCCACTCTTCCATTGAAAGCTGTTCCGATTCATCAATAAGCATTACGGGAATATCGTCTTCAATCCGGTAACGACGACGCGTATTTTTATCTGTGGAAACCAATGTGTTGTCATCTAGGACTAAATCTGCTTTAGTCTCGGGGCAGCAGAGTATGTCTAAAAGTTCTTTGCTAATCATTACAAAATCACTTTTTCTTTTTGTAAAGATAAGCAACTTGTAAATAAATCTTACTAAGAAGTAATTTCTTACAGATCACAATTCAAGATTAGCTACAAAAATCAAAATTAATTTGCATCATTCAAAAACTATTGTTAAAATTCGAGCCCTCACCCTAACGTCCCCCGCAAAACTCTAACTCTTTTTACAAAGAGAAGGAGGGGGGACGGTTTTATAATCTCGTCGACCGCTAAAATAATTGAAGGGAAATTTCATTGTCTTATTCCCGCTGACGTTTAGGGATTGCTTTGTTTACCTACTGTATAGTATGAAATTGAAGCAGATTGGGGCGCATGAAAATCAATTCAATCAATCTCATAAATATTCTTATAATTATTTTGAATAAACAGTAATTCGGCTAATTTATAATAGTAAATTGAAGTTATATCGTTAAATGTTCATATCGATTTCTTTCTAATAAAAATCAATTTTTATATATTTCAACCTGATTTATATCGGGAACATTACCATTTATGAAAATATACAATTATCTCTTAAATACTATCAGAACCAAAGGAGCTGCCTATTTAATTCTTTTGGATCCCGATAAAATCTCGAAATCTAAAGTCGCTCCATTTATCAGGCATTGTGAGAAATCAGGCGTAGATGGCTTCCTGATTGGCGGAAGCCTTATGATGAGCGGCGACCTGGATCTATTTATCGAAAACATTAAAGTAGAAACTTCTCTTCCTTTAATAATTTTTCCCGGAAGCATAAATCAGATTTCACCTCTTGCCGATGCGATTTTATTTCTCTCCGTAATAAGTGGAAGAAATGCAGAACATCTGATTGGCAAACACGTTACTGCATCCCCATTAATTAAAAGAACTAAAATCGAACCGATTTCTACGGGGTATATTTTAATTGAATCGGGAGTGACAACAACTGCTGTATATATGAGCGGGAGTCTTCCTGTGCCCAGGAACAAACCTGAAATTGCAGCGGCAACCGCGCTTGCTGGTGAATACCTAGGGATGAAGTTTATTTATCTTGAAGCT
>Ga0184631_10000028_pt1 | contig 26538 bp, 38 predicted proteins | sample PLM4_90_b1_FD_133160 | JGI IMG/M metagenome (GOLD analysis project Ga0184631, IMG submission 133160) | Groundwater sediment microbial communities from an aquifer in East River, Colorado, USA - PLM4_90_b1 | ecosystem: Environmental > Terrestrial > Soil > Riparian zone | place: USA: East River... | reverse complement strand
ACTTGCTTTAGCTGCACCGTTCTAGGAGGAATACTCTTTACAGGTCTCGAGCTTCGCTCAGCGTTTCCTTGGTTACGCTTCAAAGACGTGAACACGCTTTACCCTTCTACACACCCTAACTGTAGATGTATCTTGCTGCGTTTGACGAGCGCCACAGACTATATACGTCTAGTCCAATTAAGAACTACTTAATAGGATGTGGAGAAATGCCTAAAGATATTTGCTCTATCTGCCATGAGAAGATAGTTGGTAAAGCATGGAGAGTCAACAAAGAAGGCACGAAATTCGCCTGTACACGCTGCAATAATGAATCAACCTCATAGATACTTTTAAAACCTAAACGCGCGCTAGGAATTATCAAGAGGTATAGAGTATGCCTTGTGATTGGACAAAAGCAGGATACACAGATTTTGATGACTGTAAAGCCAAAAACGCTGATAAAGGCGACCCGGCAGCCTATTGCGCGTCCATAAGAGCGCAACTTATGGGCGAGCTTCGACATCCACACTTCAAAAAGATCTACCAAGACTTCCAAACAACATACGCGCATGGCGACAAGAACCTTGAACCGTTTGCAGCTTGGCAATATTACCAATTCGTAGATGACTACAGCCTGGACGAGACGCACGCATACGAAAAATTCTTTGAAAGTTTCCAATGGGCAAAAGATATGCTTACAGCCCTTAGAGAAGATGAAAACAACAAATTCTACAAGGTTACAGTAGCTTTTCCATATGATAGCATGAATGGAAACCCGTACTCAGAACCTGAACTCGAAGCTGCAGCAAAAAGCATAATCGGCGTACCAATGAACATTAATCATAACAGACGCCTTATGCTACCAGAGACCGTAAAGTACATTGACGCAAACTATGAGGAAGGAGCGGTAGAGGCCATTCTTCAAGTGCCAAAAGACGTTGTTTGCACAGTCTGCGCGAAGGGCGTGAAGCTCTATCAGATGCTCGATCAAAGAGGCATAGTAAACGTAAGCCTCGAAGCCGATAGAGATGGCGCATTCAAATTTACTGGCTGCGCACTATTGACGCTTGACACATTACCCGGGTTTGCAACTGCGCGTATATTCCCATCTGAGAAATTCATTTCAGAGGCCTTACAGTATAAGCGCAACGAGTTTGAGGTCCGCTTCAAAATCAAGGTACCACAGAAAGTTGAGGTCAAGACAGATTCAAAACCGGCTATTAGCAACGCAGATAGACACAGCGGACTCGAGATTTCAGATGCGAAGCTCCGAGCGATTAAAGCAGAAAGCGCGTTGAAAGCTTCTGAACTTAGAATAGCCGAGCTTGAGAAGATAAACGTTGAGACTGAGACCGAGAACAATAAACTACGCGGAGCAAATGATACGCTGAATCAAGCGATCACAAAGCTTGAGACTCGAATCAAGATCAGAGACGAAGAAAAAGTGGACGACAGCAAAAGAATTACAGCGTTTCAGAGACGTATTGAAGATTTAGGAACCGAGAACGCAGAACTCAAAACAGAGCATGAAGCTATAGGAAAGAACTCAACTGATACCTTCAAGAAATACCAGGATACGCTGAGCGCGAACATTGCGTTGACGCGGACAAACACAGAGCTTCTTGAGAAACTAAGCGCACTTGAGAAAGATAACGCAGGCATAAAGGAGAAGCTAGCAAAAGCAAAGCGTCTTGGCAAGATCGTTGCAAAAATATCCTAGTTACCTTGTAGTAACAAATAGACTACCCGACAGGATGATGTTGGGCGGAAGACACACAGCCAGAGGCTTCCGTCAGCGCACTGAGCGCAGAAATAGGCAAGTTTGAAAAGGTGATCACAAATGAGTGAACAAGAACAAGTTGTGAAACTTGATCTCTCAGGGCTCAAAGAAGCCATGACTGAGACAGTCAAACAAGCCGTCAAAAGCGTAGCCGAGCAAATGACGCCAAAGCCTCCGGCAGAAGGAAAAGGCGTTGTTATCGGAAGTAATAAGGATATGAATAAGTTAGTGGAATCCTTGAAACATTGCAGAGAAAGCGATATCAAAGAACAGTGGAGCCTCACAATACCCAACTATACGCTATATGAGATCGCAGCTAATCTCAGAGATTATGTTTGGATCACAGAAGAGATCTCTGGAAAAGTTGGCGATATTGTAAACATTCCCTACGTCAAAGACCATGACTTCCAAACACTAACGAATGTTGGCGATGCCTTCTCAGGCGAAACCACAGGTCTCGTAGCCGTATTGACAACTGTACTTAAAGAAGCGGGCTCTTGGAGCGATATAGGCTATGCTGACATCGAAAAGATCGACCGCAACCTCCTGGACGAGCTAAACTCCAGATACGTTATTGCTGCACGCAGAGCCGAAGACTCAAACCTCATAGCTGCTTTGATAGCCTTTACTGGAACGAATTTTGCTGGAACCGTTGTCGACACAGGCTCAACAGGGTTCTCAATTCTATCAATACCAAAAGCAATCGCACTGCTTCTCGCTGCACAGAAAAATGTTGCACCACAAAATGCCGGCCTAATCCTCTACATGACACCAAAAGGTTACGGAGCGCTACTCAAAACATTCACTAGCAACGCAACCATAATGTACGGTATCGGTGCACCATTGACAAACACCATGATTGAGAAGTGGCTAGGCGTAACAATACTAATCGGAGGCAGAGTTGACTCCAAGAAACGCACAGCATCCGGATCAACCGGAACATGCGAAGTACAGTGGCTTATGCGACCAAAAAGATGCCTTGCTCTAGCGCCAAAGAGAGATCTATTGATAGAGACAGACAAACAGATCGCAACCAGAAAGCTGCGCTTAACCGCATCTCACACATTCGGCGTTAAGGTCCTGGACGCGAAAGAAGCCGTAAGAATCCTCTGCTTGACAACTGCCATAAGCTAGTCAACATAACCAAGTTGCTGTATAAGGCTCCGCGCAGCGTTTCCATGGGCGCTGCGCGTCCTTCCATTCTCCCTTTTATTTCGTAAACCTTAAATGAAGATTGATTCTCAAGTGTCTCATATGCCGAAGATTCATGCGACCGTTATGCTCTATGACGACCGATGCTTTCTGTCAAGCTCAATTGAAAGCTTAGTAGATCATTTCGATAGCATTATCTTCGCAGATGGCGCCTACGCTAAATATCTTGAAGATATGCGGAAGTATTACCCTAAAGCTGAAGCTTGGAGTACAGACGGCTCACTCGAGCTAATCAAATCTTTTCACGGTATGCCTAGCTATAAGATTCTTAATCCTCCAAATGGGCAACCCTGGCCTAATCAGAACGTAAAGCGTGATGCAATGATTAACGCTGTTCCAAACGGAGACTATTTCGTAGGCGTTGACGCTGACGAGATGATAATCGGAGACGTAGATGAGGCGCTTTGGCAAATCATAAACTCTGGCTGCTACGTTGGACGCATGCCTCTTGTTAATCTTGGGCAAGACGCTGACCGCATGTATCCTTATTGGCATCCGAGAGTATTCAAAAAGCTTGAAGGAATGCACTATAAAGGCACACATTGGCATATTCGAGACAGGTTTGATAGACTAATAGAGGATAATTACCCAACAGCGCAGACATTCAAATCCGCGATCGCACACTTCAAATATCTTAAGCCTTTAAACCGTATGATGCCTCACCATAACTACATGCTCAATATGCTTCAGAAACACGCTTGGATCGAACCAGAGAATCTAAAAACCGCAAATGCTAAAAAGCAAACGAGATAATCAAGGTTCTATGAATCATCAGGAATTAATGGCTGAACTGCATAAGAGAGGCTTCTATACCGCGCTACAAGAATATGTAAACGACCTATCATCAAACGAGTCTTTTGAAGTCTGGGAAGATCTAGTAAAAGAAGGCGCTGCAGTCGTACACTTTCACCTGAACGAATATGGAAAACTTATCGCTATACGCGTTTTGCATGAGGAAGAAAAGAAACCTGTTGAAGACGTAACGATAACAGCACCAAAGAAGAAGCCTAAATGAAGATCTTAAGCCTCACAACATATGATCCTGCCGGAGCGAGCTATAGTCTAGCTCACGCGTTAAACAGATTTACAGAACACAGTACGCTTTCTCTCCGAAGCTCTGACAGTTTTGCACATTATCCGACACATATGGAAATGAGACACTATAACCTAGCAGTATGCCAAAAAGTCATCAAGGACGCAGATATTCTCGTTTTCCATACATTTATTTCACCATTGTTTGAAGGGTTAGGCCTCACAAAGGAGATGCTTAAAGGCAAGAAAGTTTTGCACTATTATCATGGAACAGACTTGAGAATGTATGGTGAAGCGCTCTATACCGAGACAAAGACGCTTTTGCCAGAGGACACGCAGATTCTTGTCAGTACACCCGATCTCTTACTATTTGCGCCAAAGGAAGCTAATGCTAAATGGCTACCAGTTACCCGCTCAATTACAGATCTACAATTAAAGTACGGAAGATCAAGACTTGATATCGCTGCTATGAAAGATTGGGATGTCGAGCGCGTGCGCTGCGTAATAACGCATGCTCCAAGCGATGAGGCTAAGAAAGGAAGCAAGATAATCTACTCAGCGATCACGAAGCTTATTGAGAATAGGCCAGAGATCGAATATCAGGCGATACAACAGCAGCCTTGGGATTGTCTTCTTAGACTTCTCTCAAATGTTGATCTCTATATTGACCAAATTCCTCCCTTCATTAATCCTTACGGTATGATCGCTATTGAAGCTGCAGCGTTTGGCATACCCGTATTCGTAAGGCTCATAAAAGAAGTAACAGACGTTATGAAGCAACATGGTTACGAGAATCCTTTTATTAATTTTAACAATGAGGACGAGTTAATCGAGCGAGTCTTAACGCTTGCTCTACGAAAGGATCTTAGGCGCGTAATGGGTCAACGCGTACTCAACTACGCCAAGAAAGTGCATGATGAAAAACCTGTGGCCATGCGCTTCTGTGAGTTAGCAGGGATCAAGCCTTGAGCGAAGGATTCGATGTCGCAGATTATTGGGAGCAACGCGCAGGGCTAGGATACAATGAGCAACAGGTGGATCTCTTTGGTCGTCTCGTTCTAAAAAACGCTATTGAGAGAGCAAAACCTGAGAGTCTTTGCGAGATCGGCTGCGGAACAGGCATGCTGATCCGATACTATAAGGACCTCTTGAAGGCTGCCGGATGTGATTTCTCGCCAACAATGATACAAGAGTCTTTGAAACGTGTAAAGTTTCATGGATGGCTTGTTGATATCTTTCTACATGATATAACGAAAGAGCCTCTACCAACAACATTTGATTTCGTAATGACGCGCACAGTCTTAATGCATATTCCTCCGGACAAGATTCAAGCTGCAGTACATAATATCTGCGACTCTTGCAATAGCGCCTTAATCTACGAGTATTCAGAAGAAACAGCGCCTAAGGATCTAAGTCGACATAATTGGCTACATAATTATGAGGCTCTGTTTCTTGCAGAAGGCTTCGAGCTTATTGAGAAGGAAGTGCGCGGAGATATTCCTCAAATCCTTTTCTGGTTCACTAGAAAAAAGCTTTAAGCAGAATGAAGTCAGTTAATCCTGTGGTCAAATGGTAGCGCGTGACGTAACTCTAAAGAAAACGTTGCCCGTCAAAAGGTTCCAAAGCGCAATGTATGAATCTCAAGTTTCTCAAGGCGATACATGCACTCTAAAAGAGTTTTTGGATACTAGCGCTCTAGCCCAGGCTAAAGTATTCAAGCAGAGCGACGGTTCAGAGATCTCCTGCACAATCGCGTATAACGTCATAACCATTACAGGCGTCTCAACAAATATTGATGTTCATATCTACGCGTTTGGAGTTGTAGCCTAGTGGCTTACGCGACTCTCGCTCAGGTAAAAGAGATTCTAACGCTAAAAAGTGAAGATGAGAGCGAGAAGACAGAGCTTGAACATTGCATTACTGCAGCAGACGCATTCATTGATGCAAGACTATATCAATATGACACTAGCGGAGACGCAGGAGACGAAAACTGTAAAATGGCAGCTTCCTTGATCGCTGCGTGGATCTTTAGCTCTAGGCGTAGCCCAGATGAGGCAGAGAAATTCTTTAAGCAACATGAGACCTTTCTTCAAGCCTTCATAACAACGGACATTTCTGGATCAATCGGTGGTCGCAGAGGCTAGACAAAGCTTAAAAATAATCTGCACACAGAGACACTATTAAAGAGGATTCTAAATGGTTGCCACACAAGAATGGGATGAGTGGAACGGAGTCGGCAAGACTCAAACTCACGCTATTTCTAACGTAAACTGGGGTAACGTTGACGCTGCAAACCTAGACATAACAGTTGAAGCAAACAAGATCCCTCGAGGCGAGAACGCCTATACGAAATATATTGCAAGTCACTTCTCTGGAACATACTCGCAGATCGGTCCAAACGGAAAACTCTGGCATAGCACAGTCTCATTGCCAACAGGTGTCACCTTGAAGGGCGCTATGGTTATTGTTTATGCTACACCAACAAAGACTTCAAGCGGAGACAGCGATCTACCACAATCAGAGGGCGCTGCGCTAACCGTCAATTTCGGAGGCACACCAGAGACAGCAACGACAACAAGCACTACGGCAAACCCTGCTTACAGCGCATACTGTAGAACACAGATTCAAACAAGCGTTGGATCACCAACAGGCGCGATCGGAACAAACACCATCACCATGAAGTATGACGAAAGCTAGAAAAACGTGTGGAGAGCAATACAATGCCTCTATTATTTTGGGTAGCGAAGTTCAAGAATGGCTTAATCGTTAAGCAGAGCGAAGGCCATTTTTTTAATGAGGAAGTCGTACCAAAGGCTGAGGATCTTGAGGTTCTGTGGCTTACTGACGAGAAAGAGAGCTTGCGTTACGGTTTTGCTTTTGCGAATGGCAACATCATGCTTTTGAAGGATGGCGAGGGCGTAAGTTTCAAGGCGCTGGGCGTTGAGCTCGGTGTCTTGCCGGATCTCGAGTACACTTTCAGCGAGCTAAAAGAACATCCAGATTTCAAACTAAGTAACATTCGACCTATCTTCTTCCGAAGAGTAACAAGAGTCATGGACGCTGCAGATATCCAGAACGTCTTGAGCGAGAACTTTGTATATGCTATAGGATATCAAGGAGATATATTTGAGCCATACCTATCTCAAGGCGCGAAACAGTGGTCAACAAGAAAAAGGAACGTTAAAAGAATCCTCTATGTCCGTGAGGATGGGAGAGTAGTCTTAACATGAGAAGCTTCTTTGCGACTACAATGCTTTACCGAAAGAGTACAGGAGAGAAGTTTAAAGCCACATGGTTTGCGCGTCTTCTCTTGAAGCTCAGATACCGCGACCTTATGAATATCCGCAGCTTCTTTGATTCAAACTTTACGTTTACAAAATCAGTCCTTGAGCTACCCGAAGGATATCTCTCTTGGGATGCTGCGTTAGCATGTCTCAAATTTGTTTCTAAATACGTCACCTTTCTAAATGACGATAGAGAGAATTGGCAGATGCCCCTTGAGACAGCAAGTATTCAAAGAGGAGATTGTGAGGATGGCGCTATACTACTAGCAAATATGCTCTCCTCTCTAGGGTTAGAGACCGTTAAGATCGTATGTGGCGCTCTCTCAACAGGAATCGGTCACTGTGTCGTTGAGTACAATGGCGTGCAGCTTGACTGGTTGCATCTCGCGCCCATAGTTAAAGTCTGGTTCAAATTCTCGAAAGATGAGGTTGAAATATGCAAAACTTGAAGTCTTTTGGCAAGAAAGTTTACGCAATAATCGCGGCTGTGATAGTTGTTGTAGCCTCTATTTTCGGATGGGTTTTCTTTTCTCCAAAGAGTTTTCCTGCTACTAGCGCGGGACCAATAACGTTGACTTTCAACGCAACCGCAGGCGATACTCAAGATATGCATTCAAGTACAGTTTATGCCACAAGCCATGACCAAGCAAACGCAGCGAATAATGTTACTTCTGGGACGATGCGTATTGGTCAGTCCAAGATTTCAACGACTTACGCGATTTATCGGTGCATGTTTCCTTTCAATACAGCTTCTATCCCAAAGGGCATGACTATCAGCAGCATAATTTTCAGTCTCAACGTAACCTTAAAGGAATGTGACGTCTCCCAATTCTACATTGAAACTCTAATAAAAAGCGATTATGCGCCTGCAGCTTTTCCTCATACTAATGGACTTTGGCTCTCAGACTATAATCACACGTTCTGGGAAGGAGCAGCGCAGGGAAATTTGGGTACGACAAGCATCTCAAGCGTCAACATATACTACAATATTACGCTCAACAGTACAGCGCTTCTAGTGCCAAGAGGCATGACATACGTTCTTGTCCGAAGCCAAAGAGAGATCGTATTGAATGTTCCTGCAGCGAAAGAGGATGTCCAGTTTAGCTGTAATGAAACTGGGTTTCCTGCTAAGCTCTATGTTACTGGAACATACGCCTCAAACATCTTGTGGACTAGCAAGTTTGACAGCACTTCAACTGACGGATGGATGAATGTTGATGCTTTACCATACCTAAGTAATAGCTCGTCTAACTACATTACGACTTCATCTGTAACTGGCAACGATTCATGGTTTCTATTTGAGCCAACAGATCTCGCTACTGTACAGGCGAGTTATCTTCGGATTGAAGGCGTGGCAAGCTTTTCTCCACTTGAAAGAACAGTAACCGCGTACCTAGATAATGGTGTGACGCAGGTTGCTGTAAACTTCACGTTTGAAATGAGCAGATACATTTGGGTTGAATATAACACTACTTCCTTTCTGAATACCATTACAAAGATCAACGATCTCAAGGTCTCCATGTACAATTTCATTGAGAGCTTTCAAAGCATCCGAGTTACTCGCATGTACCTTAGGCTCTATAATGGACCAAAGGAAACTGCAGCGCCAACACACTATGGTGCAGCAGACTCAACCACAACCATTTCCGTCAAATGGCTTGACAATACAGGTCTCAACGCGTACAAATATTCGCATAACGCAACAGGAAGTTGGGGAAGCAACGTAACAGGGATCTTCGCAGGATCGCCTAGCGAGGCTTGGAGCAACTTCACTGTAACCATGCCAACAGATACATCATATGTTGTTGCTGCAAAACTTTACGCGAATGACACAGCTAACAATTGGGAAGCTGCTGACATAATCTATGTTTGGACGATCTGGGAAGGCTTCAACCCATCAACATCAATCAGCACTATCGCAGCAAACGTTGAAGCTAGCGGACACTGTCATAGTCTCGGACGCAAAATCATTCACGATCCAAACATAACGAAGCTCTATTGGTCATTCTACTATAATGGAACATGGTACTGCTACAGCACTTCAAGCGATGGCTTCACATGGATTTATGGCGCAGCTTTTCAATACGATGGTGGCGAGCAACAATCTGGAATGTTCTACGTCACACCAGAAATCCGAGATGGACACAGCTACATCCATTACAACTATTGCAATGAGACATCAATCGCCGATCTCTTTTATAGGCGCGGAGAACTTTTCCCAAATAGAACAATTATCTGGACGCCACTGCAGACGGCTCGTAGTCGCTCTGGGATTCCAAGCTTCGCACGTTTCGCTCCAAACGGTTTAGCTGTTACATCAAGCGGTTACGTCTATTATTGTCACTTCCTTGAAAATAGTACGAGTCGCGAGATATACGTCACCTTTAGCAATGCCACTGATGGAACATGGACGACTTACCCAGGATATCCAAAAGTTGCGTCAGATTATATTCCAGCTGCACAGGTGCAAGAAGCATATATTTACGCTCTAACGAATGATGATGCCTATGTCATTTTCAGAAGCGTTGCAAACTATAGATTAGCAGGGCGTAAGATTCTAAGTCATGTTTTGCAAGCTAATGAGACAATCAGCGCCTATGGTATGAGTGAAGGGCGCAGGTTCAGCGGAATCTCAGATAAAGGCGTACTCTATTTGGTTTATCGAACAAATGAGACAACACCTTCAAGTACTGGTCGCATAAGGTTTTCTCAGCGCAACGCCAATGACTCATGGTCTCCACAAGACTATGAAGTGTCAACAATTACTGCATCAAACACTTACCCTATCATAAGCCTCGAAGGCACTGGAGATTTACTTTTCAATTGGCTCACAACAACAAGCTTTCCAGAGAAAGGCATGTATGGAATTGATGATGAGTCAATTTGGCTGTTACGCAAGAACGCAACAGCATGGAAGCCTGTTGAACGCATAGGGATCGTTCCTGATAATTGGAGATTCCCTTCTGACCCTAACCATGCAGTGCCATTCGTTGCTCTTGGACGCGCGATGATTGCTTTCATGGCAACAAACCTTACAGATAATTCTGACGATAACCTTTTCGCGTTCAGCTACTTCTCAGCAATCCACACAAGCATGAGCGTCGGGTGGAATAATTTTACTGCCACGCTCTATGATGTCTCACACACAATTGGAGAAGTGAACGCGAGCTTAACCTATGACGGAATAAGTTGGACCATGTTCGCGTTTCAATACGCAAATGGCACTAGGTACGAGTTTATCAAGGACTTTGGAGGAGAAGACTCTGTACTCATTACTGCAGATGGCAAGTTTTTCGTTCTCGTCAGCGCAATAGGAGTTTGGAACCATATCTATTGACAGCTAGGGTAAACCATGACTGAGCAGAATCCGTACATAATTTATGGTGTAATCACCAAGAACGGAGTCGCTCAGTCAGCAACAAGCGTCACTATCCGTAACCACACGAACAGTCAAGAGTTTGCCGCACCCACAAATTCTGTTGGCCAATACTTTATAGATCTTGGAGACAAAACTAAGTACACCACAGATTATGCTGCTGATAATGAGATTAGAGTCACAGCGCTAGGTCACACGCAGATAACAACTATAACCGGACTATCTACGTCTCCTCCAACTGGCGGCAAACGTCTCGACATCTCGATCACTGAAACCACAAAGACGCGAAGCGGAAACGCCACTATTAAAACTACGCAGACAATTACGCGTAATGGAAGCGCTCATGTTAAAGCCACAGTCTCAAAGACTTTAAATGGAAACGCGACTCTCAAGAACACGGTCTCCGTAACGCGAAGCGGAAACGCCACAATCCAACAGATAATCAAGACGCTCAATGGCTCATCGTGGATTAAAGCGCTTCGACAGTCAAGCGTCAACGCAAACGCACGAATCAAGACCACAGAGAGCAAGACCATTAATGGAAACGCAGCGCTTCTACTCGCTAGCCAAAAGAGTATAAATGCTAACGCGCAACTGAAAACCACTTCAACAAAGACGATTAATGGAAACGCAGAGATTTTTAGCGGTCTTATTACATCAACCAAAACCGTTTCAGGTAACGCTAGACTCAAAACCACAACGTCAAAGACTCTCAATGGAAATGCTACAATAACGATTCCGGGTACAACCAAGTCGGTTGCTGGGAATGCTTACGTTAAGGCGGTTCAGTCGAAGACTCTGAATGGGAATGCTCGCCTAAAAACTACGTCCACAGTAACTAGAAACGGAAACGCCTCAATAACTATCGCCTCGAGCAAGAATATTAGCGGAGACGCACGCCTTGTTGGTTCGATCTTAAAGACTCTCAATGGTAACGCTCGGCTAATACTTACAGACGTCACGAAGACGCTCTCAGGAAACGCTGAACTAAAAGAGGCCATGACCACAAAAACAATTAACGGCACAGCATTTCTCATAGGAGTTGACATCTCAGGGATCGCAGTAACCTTATATGGAGATTCAGGAATAATAACGATTATCGGCCCAAGCGGAAGCGTGATACTTCTTGGTTAAGATCTTTATGGTTCAAGGAAACTTGAAGCCTTCCATAAGAGCTTCATTACGCTTTACAGATGATACAATCCCTCCGCTAACCGGCGCTTCTGCAAAATTTCATTTAAGCAAAGAAGGCGTCCGAGTAGTTGACAAGACAGCCACGATCATAGACATAGACAATGGAATCGTAACCTATGAATGGGCATCTGGAGACACGAATTATATTGGTGTCTGCCAAGGCGAGTTTGAGATTACATACAGCGACACGAAGAAACAGACTTTTCCTGCGAGGCCAAACGCTTTTGAGATCGAGTTTAGAGACGATGGAGTTTGAGAGTAACTGTACGCGCTAATATACAGAAGCTTGAAGCCTTCGTAGTTAAGCAGCCGGAGACGCAGGATCGGATTCTTGATAGGTTTAAAGCTGAAGGTGGCCGAGAAACATTAACGTATATGCGAGCGATTATGCCTATTGGAAAGACAGGGCAACTTGTTGAAAGTACAATAGTCCATGAGACTTCACAAGGTTTCAGCGTCTATCCAACGGTAACTTATGCGAAGTTTGTCAATGAGGACACTAGACCACACTTAATTATTCCGAGGTATGCGCTCGCGCTCCGATGGGAGCAAGATCCTTTTGGAATACCACGTTTCGCGAAGAAAGTTCAGCATCCAGGTACTACTGGACAGCATTTTATTGAGCGTACTCGAGACGCAATGCGAAGTGTTTTGAGGGAGATCCTGAGACTTATAGCTAAAGAGGAAATTGGAGAGGATATGCGTTGACTGACGCGAGCGAGATTCGAGATGCACTAATAGCTTTTCTTGAGAAAAAGACTATCCAGAACCTAAATCAAATAGCGGTCACAAAATGGTTGAAAGCTGAACCTCATCGGACGAAGTATCCGTCTTTTCCTTTCGGATGGGTTGAGGCTTTACTTGGAGACGCTGAATCACCTTTCACAACGAGTCAACAGATTAGAGATATTTTCGTGATCGTAGTCTGCGACAAAAACTATGATGCTGAGAAAGCTGAGGATAGCGTATTAAGTTTAGCTGAGGCGATCCATGACGCGCTACGTGAAGATGAGACTATTGGAGGAACCGTTGAGCATGCTGAGGTTTCGCGTAGGGAAAAGCTTAAACTCTTTGAGAAAGAGAATAGCCTCTGTTACGTCAAAGTAACAATTTCAACTAGGAGAATGGATTGAATGGTCGCGACAAGATATGTTGGACTAGGGAGAGAAACCACTTATAGAACAGGCGTTGCGTCAGCAAGATGGGCAGAAGCGGGCGCAAATATTGGACACGATCAAGGGATCGTCAAACAGGAACCAATGACTGAGCGCGCTTTCAAAATGTGGCAAATAGGGCAGCTAAACATTGGAGGCAAAATAGGTCCATACAAAGCTGCGCCATGCGACATTTTGGGAGATCTATTGTATGGTGTTCTTGGCGGTGAAACGGTTACAAACCCAATAGCTCTAGTCTATAGACATCTTTTCGCTCCGGCCGATACAATCAAGTCTTATACGCTTCACTTGGGCGCAGGAGTAAATGAGCGCAAGATTAAAGGAGGCTTCGTTGACGCTCTCACTATTCGCCTAGCAAACGATAAGCCACTTGAGGTTGAAGCAGACTTCTTCTCAGGAAGCGCGGAGACAAAAGAGACTCTTGAGACACCAACATTTACCATACATCAACAGTTTTCTCCACAAGCACATACGACAACCATGTTTATTGACGCAGCAGACTTGGCAAGCGTAGTCTATGGCGTCGAGTTTACCATCAAAAACAACATTCCGAAAGACAAGCGAGCGCTTGATAGCAGAGAAATGATTACAAAGAGAATAGGCGACAGAGAAGTTTCAGGCATAATAAAGATGTACTTTGACACCTTCGACATATACGACAAGATGATCGCGAATCCTCCAACAAGCTTCACGCTCAAAGGCAAAATAATTCACACTAACTTTGTGGTTGATCCTCAACCATACTATCTTGAGTTTGAGCTTCGCAAATGCATAATACTCAAGGACGCAGCGCCAGAGAACAAACCTTTGAAAGAGCCTCTTGTCATAGAGTTTCCGTTCCAAGCCTTCTACGACACAACCGGAGGCTTCAACGCAGAGGCTAAGGTTACGCTCCAGGATAGCATTGCGCTCTATGGCCCATAGGTGTAGCTATTGATTAAAACGCTTAACGGCCAAGTATATGAAATAAGATCGATTGAGGCTTACGCTACGCCTCTAAACGTCAAAATTTCTCAGCTTCTACAGCTACAGGGCAAAGAAATGACGACAGATGAGGCACTAGCATTCTCAAATGATCTTAGTAAGCTCTTTCCAGCATTCTTCAAAGCATGTGTTACACCCGAACCTAAACCCGAAGATTGGTATGCTCTCTATAGTTTAGCTCAAGACGCCACAAAAGAAGCGTTTGACAAAGCAGACTGGTTTCGTAAGCCAAAGAAGCCCGACGATAAAACAGGCAGCGCAGCTAGCACTAATTCTAAAGAAGCTACCGAGTGAGATCTTAAAGCTTCCTTTTGACGCGCGAACATGCTTTGAGATAGACTACGCGCTCTTAATTGAGGCTAGAGGCGAATTGGAAGGCAAGCCTCAGATGAGTAGGGAAGAGGTTAAAAGGATTTCTGAGTACAGTAAAGCAATGAACGCGGTTCTACCGCAGAGAATAAAAGAGGTATTTGGATGAGCATTTCTATTCCTTTCGTGTTTGAGATCGAAAACTCAGGCGCCGTTATTTCTAGTATGCGTGATATTGGCGCTGCAGGAGAAGAAATGGGAAACAAGATTGAGACAAGCTCGAAACGTTCTGAAGCTAGCACGCGAATGTTGACGTACAGCATGGCAGGTCTTGGAATGACCGCCCTAAGCTTGAAACGTAATATTGAGAATCTAGCTTCCGGCAAAATGGATCTATCTGATGCTACACTATATCTTTCAACAAACGTTCTTCATCTTGTCGGCACTATAGCGCGTCTCTCAGACATTACGGATATTCAGATCGGCAAATCTATCGCGCATGCTGCGTCAGTCACCGGTGAAACCATAGCATCAGGCGCTCATACCGTAGCTGAGAGAATAAGAGGAACACAACTCTACTTTTCAATGAATGCCACACAGTCAGTTATAGGCGCTGAGATTACGCATACAGCTTCCATGGGCGCTCAAGCGATCTCTGCGAAAGCGCACGCTGCAGCAGAATACATTAGAAGCTCATCCTTAATCTTTGCCACTAAAAGTCTAGTTGGAACGATTGCTGCGGGTGTCAGTCACTTCGCGTCTATGGTCGCGCAGACTATTGGCGCCAAGGCGCATGCTATTGCAGAGGGCATACGATCAAACGCTCTATACGTTACTATCGCAGCACTCTTTGGATCTGTAGCTGCTGGCGCTGCACATGTAGCTTCAATGGTAGCTCAGAAAGTCGCGAGCGCAGCATTAACAATCGTTGAATGGGCTAGGGCTGCAGCACACTTCGTAGCTAACGCCATTGCTTCAATGGGCTTGTCTGTTCCAATAATGCTTGCTGCAGCCGGCGCAGTAGCTGGAATCTACGTTGTCGGAAAGTATAGTCCATTCTCAAAAGGAGGCATAGCGATGTCTCCAACTCTTGCGCTTATCGGAGAAAAAGAGCCAGAAGCAGTTATTCCATTAAGCAAAGTTGCTGAGACAATTATTGCGCCTTTCACTGAGCGAAACCTAAACTACCTTAACATTCTGCCCTTGCTCCCAATTCCAATGGCTACAGGAGGAATAGCGTACAAAGAAACTTTGGCAATGATCGGTGAGCGCGAAGCAGAAGCAGTTATACCGCTTAGTCAAATGACAACTCGCAGCAATACGGTTACGGTTAACGTTTATGAGACCTCAAGCCCAAAGGCGACCAGTGAGGAGATTATACGGACGCTTAGGAGAGAAGGGATAATTGAGTAGTATCTCAGTTCCTAAGGTTCGCATTGAGATATTTCGTGAGACACAACTTTTTGACGATCATTTTCTTAGGATTTGGGAGGGAGCGCCTAGTGATGGTGTCGTCTGGGATGGCGACATAGTACAGCTTACCGTTCAAGCAGGACAGACAACACAGAATTTGAATCGCCCTTTTGAAGTTTCAACGATTTTTTACCCTTATTTCAACTATAGACTTACCAGTGGATTATTGAGCGCAAAGGCGTGGATACGAAGAAAAGATACTTCTGCATGGTTAAGCCTCGGAACATTATCTCTTGGCGTAAACAGTATTGATATGAGAAATACCTACGACGGCACCATAGACTATATTGTCTTGCAGGCTTTTGGATCACCAGGAGCAGAGGCGTGGTTTGACTATGTGGCGATCTCAAAATATGCCTATCATTCGATTGATACGCAATATCTTGCGAAAGAGCTAACCATTAATCGTCCTGTTCTCTCAAAAGGAGTAAATGGCGCTCTAGTTTGGCTTAATAACGCTGCAAACACTTATAGCGCGTTATTCAAGCCTCAAGACGCCATTATCATATGGGTTGCTAGAGACAGTACAAATCTTGGGCACCCTGAATACAAGAGATTTGGAGGTCGCATAATCCAGCGCAGCTACGTTGAGAGAGAGTCACGAAAGTGGTATGTTAAACTTGAGTGTATGGGTCACGCGAGAGAGCTAACTATCGTTCCTTGCGCCAATTCAGATAAGCCTCTTATAAAGAAAGTATATAGTGCGGTCAATGGAAGAACCATAATTGAGGAAGCGATCTCAAAATGCAATTACGTCTATAAGCATCCAACAGCGTCTAAATGGTTTGATAATACCGGGTCCTCTGGAAGCACAGACGACAGAATAAACAGCACGCATGATATAACCTATGACGATGAGCTACCAATAGACGTCATAAAAGACGTACTCGATAAAGCCTCAAACCCTAGCTCTGTACAAGGCTTCGACATTATTGAGACGCCATCAGGCGCGCTAATTGGGCATCTAAGAAGCAGCGCAGATTTCGATTGCGGAATCGGCTCGCTCTATCCATTCACTATTGATTTTGGCGATGATATTAATAGCTCGCGTAATAAGGTAACCGTCTATGGTTCACTAGCTTTTCAAGATAACAAGGACGCATGGGTTCACAGCAACACGAATTGGTCAGCGATCAAAGGAACGCTTTACTCGCCTAACCCTGGATACATACTATGTGATGTTGACGTTAATAGAGAAGCACAGTTTAAGCGCACAGTCTTTCCACATCCATATCTCTGCGGAGACAAGATACTCGAGCCAAGCGCGATTGAGAAACTCTACTGCCAAATCTTACTATCTGCAGCAGGTTCAGGTTCAAATCAGTTTGACGTTATCTTAGAAGCGCCAGACTCAAGCAACTATTTCGCACACGAACACACAAACATCGCATATGGCGTAAACCTTGAGCAGGACCTTGATCTCGGAGAAGCTTACACTGGAACAGGCAAAACATGGAAAAGATATGGAAGCGCAGCATGGGATAACATTAAATTTGTACGCTTCAACTCATGGATTCAATTTGGAACGCTCGCAGCGCTCTACGCAACGGTGGATTATCTGACCTTGACGCCTCTAAAGTTTAGAGGAGACGCAGAGGACACGACAAGCCAAGGAACCTATGGGATTCTTAAAGGAAAACCAATAGTGGATGATGCTCTTAAATCGGACGCTGAGTGCCTATCGCGTGCAGCTTCACTGATCGCCTCAAACAAGAATCCACTCGAGCAGGCTAGCGGAATAACGCTAGATGGTGATTACCGTTTTCATCCAAGCTACACGCAGCGCCTTCAAACGCTCACAGGAATTGATATCACTCGCAGAATAGTTGAGGTTACTGATCGAGTTAAACAGAATCAATGGGATTCTGAGCTTGAGCTTTCAAATGAGCCTGTACTATGGGATTATGTCTTCCGCGACATCGAGAAGAAGCGCAAACTTTTAGAGCGAAGAACACCATAGAGGACGCTTGAGGAAAGCTAATGTTAGACGAATGGCTACCTATGCTTAGAGAATTGGCGCAGAATCCTGTACTGTTCGCTGCAATCATAAGCATCGTCAGAAACGTTCTCGGCTACTTCACAGCGTCAACTGCAGCAAGAAAATTGCTCAACTATGAGCCTGCACAGTTACTTGAAACTCTACTTCTATGGGAGACATTGCTCATTATTCTCATAGGCTTCGCAAATCTTCCAGCATCATACGCAGTTGGAATAGGCTTAATCTTGGACTTTATTCGCAGCTTCCGAAAAGCAATCGCAGAAGCATTCTCAAAAGCTCTTACACCCGTTAGAACCATGCAATAGGTTATAGCTGCGCCATCCCTTTTTTCTATCAAGTTTAACCATAAAAGAATCATAGAGAAAAAGGGAAAGAAAGATTAGAACGGTTTTATTATTTATTTAACGCTATAGCTGAATGTTACGGCTTTCAAGCAGAAGTCATTTGCACAAGTCGCGTTAAGATCCGCAATGAAGTTTATGGCTTTCTTGATTGCGTCTGCCGAGTCTTTTACAGAGAAGATTTCTTCAACGGTTAAGTGAGCCTTATCGCTCGTATAGCGTGCTAGATAGCTATTCACACTCACACACCTCCGAGAAAAGCTATTGTTCATTGTAATTAAAAGGTTTACGCTTCACGCTAGAAATAGCCCATTAACTCGAGCGCTTGATAGATCACTCCGGCGCACTCGCGTGGAGAAAACCATACGCGATTTAGAGCGCATCTTATCCAGCGCCATTTTCTAAGATCTACTTGATTTAGTCTTACTTGCACTTTAACTCACCTCTCTCCTAGTGGTTTCGTCTCTTTTGTGGCTCTAGTGTCTGCTTGTCCATGTCTCTGTTCCCATGCGATCGCATATTGCTGATATTCAGCGTAGGCCTTGCTTGAATGGTCTTTGCGAGTCTGTTGAAGCCATCCAGAATACGTCATTAAACGGTTGCTCATCCTGGACACCTCAAGAGTAGCTTAAGCGCCCATAGCCCGATAGCAAGTACAGCGATCTCAACAGCTAGCGTTATTATCTGAGCGCCAATAATACCCGAATCGTCTCTCACTTTATATCATCCTCCTTTTTCGCTTTAGGCTCATCAAGTTGTTTAAATAAGTTATCGAGGGTAATTAGAACAAGCTCTCTAAGCAGATCTGCGACCGTCATATTTCCAATGAAAGAAAATTCCCTAGTTTGAAGAAGGCGCTCCAGCATCTCTCGCATTTGCCACTCGTTTAGCTTATTCATTTCTTCACTCTCCAAGTTAGCGCGAGTCTTCCGGTTACTGTACACTTACGTTTACCTGCTTCAACGATAAATCCTTGTTCCATAAGCTCATTGCGTCTAGGTCGTACAGCGTTAGGATCTGTTAGTGAAAGAGCTTTCGCGATCTCGCGGTCTGTTGGTGGCGTCAGATAATTTCGGATGGCGTCATAGACGAGTCTCTGCATTTCGCCTAAGCTAGTCTCTTGAGTTTCAATATATGATAGAAGGCTCGTATCGCGCATATCGTGACTCTTATGTTTACGAGGTTTTCTATCTAGCATAGTATTCATAGGTTTTCCGCAGGAAGGGCAAGCTAATTTTCCATATAGAAAAAGCGTAAAGTTTACGATACTTTCAACGCCACATTCTTGACAAACTGCTTTAGCGAAAGCGACTTGTTTAACTTCGCTCATTTGGTTTCAGCCTCACCCATTTTTTGGTCCAGCTTTTTCGGCAAAAAGGTGGAAAGCAAAACCCCAAGCTCTGTCGCTATCGTTTCGGCACTTACATGTAAATCTTCATATTTAGCCAACGCATCAACATACTTTCTGATTGCCTCAAGCCTCCCCTCAAGAACCTCAATTTTCTCAGTATGCTTCACAGCGCAATGATTGCAGTTTGCTTGGGTTTTAGCACAGTAAGAATTAAACTCTTCTTGTATTTCCTTGATTTGCTTGTCCTTTTCGGCTAAGCCTTTTCGATGGTCAGCCTCAGAAACCCACCTCTTGTTTTTATCGCCCTTTTCACAAGAAGTAATATCCATTATCGTACATCTACCACAATTGTAAGCGATTTCGCATGTTGTTTTTGATTTTAGCTTTGGTGAAGCTTTCACGCTTGTTTCAGGCTTCCGCTTGGTTTGGCTCACTTCTTTATTCATTATTGAAGACTCCTTGCTTGATACATTGAGCAATAATTAAATCAGAGCATTTATGCGCTTCATGGTTTCTTATCCATAATTGTTTGAGAGGGCATCGCTTGCATTTAGAGAGATCTACATATGGCAAAACCATTATTGATCGGTCTCCTCACTTACGATTTCAGCTTCAACAATCTTCGAATCTAAAGGCGTATGCTCGAGCGCAGGTGAGCTAACTTGCTCATAGATCTTTCCGATCTGGTCGCCAATAGTCGTTTTTTCTCCGCTTGGTAACGCGACAACTGCGTGGCTGAAAAACTCTTTCTCCATAGTCTCTAGACCCCATTCGACAGAGTCAAGCTTATTCTTGAGATAGTGCCAGAGAAGACGATAGGCTGGAGCTAGAAGATTAACGATAATATTCTCGTATCGTAGGCCGGTCCATGAGCGTTTAGTGCTTGGAATTGTTGGTAGCGTAAACCGAAATGAGATCTCCTTCTGGACGCCTCCTAACTCGAGATGCCAGATAAACTCGAGGTATGTCTGACCATGATAAGTGGTCCATTGAATATCCTCTATGCCATGATCTTCGAGAAGCTTCTTGATTTCTGCCTGAGTTTTCTCCGGCGTTATATCTGTATTGATATACGGTATTTTCTTCTTTCGAGTTTTTTTGTTCATAGTTTACTTTCCTCCTTAACAAGAAAGGTTCTTGTCGCGTTCTGAAGCCACTTTCTAGCTCTAGCTTTTGCGACTCTACGTTTTCCGAATTTGGCCTTCTGCTTTAAAGTCCATGAGCCGTCTTTGCGTACTCTGTATCTGAGAGCGTAGAATTTTCCTTTCACTCGCTCAGTCGTCCAGGCGTAAATGTAGTTTCCGTTCTCCCAATAGCGCATATTCGGAGATCTAGGTAGTAACGCTTGAATTTGCGGAATCTGCAGAAGTTTCTGGAACTCTTTTTCAACGTTTACAAGATCGTTTAGCATGGTTCATTCGCCTTCTCCACGTTAAGATAAATAGTCTTTCCTTGAAGAGTTGTATGGCTTGTGTCGCGTCCAATAGCGACCTCAAACTCTTGTCGAGCTTCTATCTTGAAGAAGCGTTGAATGACGGTCGCGATCTTCTCGCAGAGTTCAGGTTCTCCGGCTATGCGTATCTTAGTCTTTCTTGGCATTAGTCTCGACCTCTCTTAGCTTCTCTTTTTTGAGCATACCGATTTCTATTATGGGACCGTTCACGCTTACGAAGGCGCCGTCGAATCCGCTAACTGAAAGATAGATTCTAAGCATTTCCATAAACTCGGATTTGCTCATATCCATTTTCTTTAGTAGTCGCGCAGCGCTCGCATAGAGAACGATCTTCTTTTCAAGTCCGTCCTGATTTTTGAAGAGTAGAATTTCTTTCGCTTTCATTCTTTACCACCTCCAAATAGACCTTTCCATCTCGTAAGATATACCGTATTTTTCCTCCTATTTTGACGTCAAGATGTGGCTGAACCTGCGAGATAAGGCAGATCTGCCACTTCTTTGAGATCTTTGATTCTCCAAGTGGAGTCTTATTCTTTTCCATATCATTCCTCCTTACGTTTTTCTGGTAACACAACGTTATTCTTCTTCAAGATCTGATGAAATGCTCTGAGAGTCATGTCTCTACGATTTTTTCTATATCAGTCGCAGATGTCGTCCAGGCACTTCTCAAAATCCTTTTCTAAAGAGGGAAACTTTGTATGAAACATTAGGCGCGCAGCGTTTATGAAGCGCTGCATACGTAGCTCATACTCAACGTCTTCCTTGAGTCTTCTTTCTTCCAAGTGCGTCGCCTTCTCCGCGCATAATCCAGTAGAACATGCCGTCTAGAAAGTCGCTTTTCTTCGGTAGTCTTGCTAGATATGCTCTCAAGTTTATGTAGTTTGGATTTTCTTTATTGTCTGCTTCTCGCGCTAGATCGAATTTGCCGTTCTCATTTTCTTTTCCAACCCATTCTATAAGTTCAACGTCAAAATCTTTTGTATTTGCAGACGTCTGCGGTGGCTGCGGATCTGCTGTCGGTTGAGATGCTTCCTGCGAAGTATTCTGATTCTGTACCGGTGGCACTTTCGCATTCTTGAATGGATCGCAGCGTAGATCTACACGAAGCTTAGTATTTGCTGCGTCATCTGCTTCGATTCTCATAAAGAATGCTTCCTTCATTATGTCAACGACTTTTTCAAGCTCAGCTACGCGTTGCTCAAGATTCTTTTCCGTCAAGTTTAATCGCCTCCCTCTCCTTTATCTTCTCGATTAGTTGCTGAATAAAAAGGGTAAATCTTTGCGCGTCCTCAATACTCTCAAAGTATAGAGAAAACGCCTATTTTGAATCGTCATGTGGCGTTATCTTCATCTTAACCTTTACGATATTGTCGGTCAATCCTCATATCCTCCTCCATAAGTTTGACTGAGTTGTGTATGTATGCCTTGCAGATCTTCGCGAGATCTAACGGATCTATTGGGCTATTGTTCTCATCCCATTCTTGCTTGAAGTTTCTAATCGCGTTACGAAAAGGTATGCAGACGAGCGCGGATAGGCAGTTACTGCATTTCTTCTCTAGAACCTTACTCATATTTGGTAGGTGTTTATCTTCGCGTATTTGCATTGCCATTATTGTCTCACCTCTATTGTCAGGACTTTATGTAGCGAAGTAAAGTTGTGCATCTTAGTGCGGATTGAACTGCTTTCGTTATGCCAAATGTTAGCTGTGAAGGCGTTGTAGAGATCCCAAACGTTTTTGCCTTTCGCGTCTAGCTGAGCTTGACCTTTCTCTGACGGTATCCATTCCGGATAGATCTTTGCGGGTAATGGTTGCTTCCAAAGTTTCTTGATGATTTCAAGCGTTACTTCTTGACGCTCCATTAATCTGTAGGCCTCGAGAATGTTCTGAGCCTTGTTCATTACTGCCTCTATTGAGATCTTTAATTCGGCTTGTATCTTGTCGCTTTCAAAGATCTCTCCAACGTGTCTGCGATAGATGTATGCTAGAGTCTTTCTCTCGTCAAAGCTCTGCATATATCCTCTCATCCCTGCGAATACCATGTTAGCGCATGCATGCCTGAAGCTGAAGACTCCGCAGCCGAAGCCCATTGTTCCGTCTATAGAGTTGTGGACGCCTACGCCTAGAAACATTTTTTCGCCTCCGACTGTGAAGCTTTTGTTAATCGCGTAGAGAGCGTGGACGCGTGTTTCGCCTTGATCGAGTATAACGTGGTCGCTTAGTGGTTGATACCAGTCTTTTGCTTCTCCGAAATGGTCGACTGTGAAAGGAACTAACCCGGCGGATTCTGCTGCTTGATCTGCGATCTCAACGGCCTCTTCGTTAGGTAGCACTTTGTAGCGGTTTGAGACTATTGCGATGAGCGTATTCTTTCGAGTTATGGCCTTGTATCCGCTCTGTTTTTCGTTAAACTCGATCGGATACTCTAATATACCGTAGTCTCTCCAGGTGTCAAGTGGCTGATAGAAGTTTATTGAGTCGTTTTTTCCTTCCATTCTATTCACCTCCTTTCTTAGCAGAATGTTGACGGAGAAGCTTTCCTCCAGTTGTGCTTCTTCCGTAGATATTCAAAAACAGGTAAGAGTATGGTTGAATGCTCGAGATCTGCGAGGATAAACGCTTCTAAGAACGCTGTTAAGCAGGATCCTTGACTGTTCTCGATTTCGTTAAGAGCTATATCCTTCATTTTATCTAGCTCTTTTTGGTTTTCTGGATCTCGCTTAAATTGAGCTAGATCGTAAGTAAGAAGCTCTATTCGAGCGACTAGAAGCGCATATTTACTGTATCGAGCTTCGCAGATTTTTCCTTCTCCGGAGATCTCGTGTCTCTCCGAGATCTGATGCATCTTAGCATCGTTTCTGGCCATTGTCATTGTAGCCTTCTCCTTTTCATCGCCTTCTCGCAGCCGAAGTTATCGCATTCGGCAGCTACTTGAGGAGAACAGTTATTGCATACTGGCTCGAAGCGCTTTGGCTTCTCGTCTCCCATGAGAAGCTTCTTTAGAGCGTTTGCTTTTGCCAGATCTTCACTAGAGGTAAAATCGCATCTCTGCGCCTCTATAGAATCTTTGTCGCTTTTTTGCGACTCTTTAAAAACGGTTTGATTTGCCATTTACAATCCTTCTTCTGTCGCCTCCTCGAGAGATCTTAGATCTTCTGCTTGGACTTTCAGCAGACTTGGCTCGAGGGTTAGAAAAATTAAAGTAATACGCAAGCTAGACGCCGTTTTTCCTGTAACTCTGTTTAGTACGTGGTGGCTGATTATGTGCTAATCAGTGCTCTTGTTGGTCTCCTCTTATCGAGGATCGGCTCGTTATCAAACTTGCTGAGTTACAGCAGCGTTTTCTAGGCGCATTACTTTTAGTGGATATGCACTCAGCCCATGCGACCTTTCAGTCGTAACCGAATCCTAAGAGGCTAATTTCGCTCGAGCGTCTCAACCACGTTTTGCGTGGCTTAGCTTGCATCTAGCTAGAGGCTCTGCCCGAGCGCTATTCGGTTCTTCCGTAGTCAACTGCCGTTGGTACGTGCATCTTTCGCGCGTGATCGCTTAAGCTCTAAAGCGCTTTTAGCTCTGCGCTGCCATTCTTTTCCTCAGTCTAAGGTAGGCGCCTACCTTTATAAGTTTTACTAACGTAAGACGTAGAGCGAGAAAACTAATCTAAGCTATCTTCTCAGCAAGTAGTATAGACTAAACAATAGTAACTATACTAGATCATATGGCGCTATGGACCATATTAACAATTAAGCGAAAATTACGAGAAGATCTTAAGCCTAAAAAAGACATTTCGATGCTATGGTAGTGGAAAGGAATATTGGATATCTACTAGATTATTATGTTCTTCTTCTTCTTACGACTAGAAATCTAAGTTAGTATATAAGAGTCTAAAAACGTATTAGGGCGGTTTTCCCTCGTCACTGATAATCCATTGCGTCCAAAGCTCTATGTACCGCAAGAGCGTAGCATGTTGTCGGAGCGCCTGCAGATGCTTTATTCTTGTGGGTAATTTTCGCAAGTCGACCTTACGCATAAGCCCAAGCTTGATGTTAAAGTTTAGAATGCGCGAGACTGTTGAGGTGCTGCGGCCGAAGATCTTTGCGATCACCTGTATGCTATAGCCAAATTTTCTGCGTAGTATGTTGAAGCTAGCTGCTTCTTTCGGTAGAATCGGACACCTTGCACAAGTCTTATTAGCCTTGAGAAGCTTACTACTCGGCGTGGAGGGCTTTGCCGTTGGCCTTTCACATCCTTTTTCTGTTAAAGCGTAATTCTATAGGGCGAGAAGGCAATATAAGCATTTTAAGATCTGTTTATTGTATGCGGAAGAAGAAAGGAAAAAAACATCTAACTATTCGAGACTCGGCTCATCCTCCCTAGAGTTTAAATTCTGGAAGCTCTTTACTTCTATTTGAGGAATTGTAAATGGCTACGACACTCGAAAAGTCTCTAGGAATAGCTCTTGTCGCAACTGTCGTGATCGCTGCAATCGTGGTTCTAACATACTCGTACAGAATCTCAAACGTCGGCAGAGTCAAGGGTATAGGCGTCTCAGTCTATTCTGACGCTCTATGCACCAATAGGTTGACCATGATAGATTGGGGCGTCATAGGACCAAATGAGGTTAAAGGCGTCATAGCATACGTTAGAAACGAGAAGAATACTAACGTTACTCTTGATATGTCAACGTCAAATTGGGTTCCTTGGAATATCTCAACCGCGCTCTCCTGCACTTGGAACTATACGGTCGGCTCAAAGATTCTTGTTGGCGAAGTCTCGCCTCCATATCTAGTCTCGCTGATCTCAAACTCTAATCTCTACTGGTTTCCAAGTAACTCAACGTTCAGTTTTGACATTAACATTAATGCAACTGAGATCTCTTAACACATACACTACAACACACACATACACACTTTATAGAACTTTTCAAGGTCTATGAAAAGCTTAAAAGGAAAAAGCTGAGAGAGCCATATGAGGGATTCTATACGTCAGAGGGACCGGAGATCTGCGAAATGGCTAATATTAACCCGAGATGCCCATACGTTTCGCTCATTCAACAGTGCAGGACTGATATTGATAAAATTAAGACGGCTCTCATTGGCGACGACATGCAAACAGGGCTTGTTGGAAGCGTCAAGACTATTGAGTCAAAGCTTCAAGTGCAGCGTTCATGGGCTGATTTCGTGCGTCCTATCCTTGTTGCTGTTACCGCTAGCCTCACCACTGGCGCTGTGCTCTACGTTCTCACCCATCTTTAACGCTCGATTCATAAACGGAGGAGTAACCCAATATTTGTACGCTCCAAAGTAGAATATTCTAAGCTTCTTTCCGCGAAATTCTCGTACTTGCCCGTCTAACTTGATCCAACGAAGCAGAAGATCATATTCTACCGGATGTTCATATCTCGCAAAGGATTCGTGAGCGCCTTGCTGCGCGCTCTTAACCCAAACTACTTGCTCAATAGCCTCTCCGAGACCGGACACAGTATTCAACTTTCTTTGGCAAGTCATATAAAGATACTTACGAATTTAAGATTAAGGAACAAGATTAGAATGAGTATCAAGATACCGAAGCCTGAACTTGTCTCTATTGAAAAGCTT
>Ga0184631_10000027_pt1 | contig 27027 bp, 26 predicted proteins | sample PLM4_90_b1_FD_133160 | JGI IMG/M metagenome (GOLD analysis project Ga0184631, IMG submission 133160) | Groundwater sediment microbial communities from an aquifer in East River, Colorado, USA - PLM4_90_b1 | ecosystem: Environmental > Terrestrial > Soil > Riparian zone | place: USA: East River... | reverse complement strand
GTAAAAGGTTACGTTTCCTTAGGGATATGCCCAAGCTTAATGATGGTATAGATATCATATTGAAGCCCCATTTTAATACTTTTGAGATTGATTTGATCACTACTATGATAGAGACTACTTGTCAGTCCAAAACTGCTGAGCTTCTTAATATTAAGCATCGATTAGATGGTGATGGAAAGATGACACAAGTAAAAATCAGACATAAGTTTGAACGTTTCATAGAACGTCTTAAAAAGAATAAAAAGAGTAATAGTGACCTCGCAGTATGCCTCAAGTTATTAGTTTACATCCAAGATAATTTATACATGATGCATGAAGTTGTTCTTCCTCATTTTGATAAAGGTTATAGAGTACGACTCCATAAAATCTGCTAAAGTAATAATCTCTTAATACTACGCCCACACATAGGTTATACATTTTACAGTAATGTTATCTTTTTGTGGGTGTACGTATGCTTATAAGCCTCTCCGACCGGATAAGAAAATTAGCCTTTATGGTGGATGACAATTATTCCGGTGATTCTCCATATATGAACATTCCGATTTATCAGAATCAAATAGAGCCTGAAGAAGATTCAAGAGAAATTGGTGATGGTCCTCCAAGTATGTACAATGATACAGATAAAGAGGATAAAATCAAAAATGAGGAGGATATTCGTCGACAGGGAGAAAGACCTACCCCAGTTGATTGGATGGATTATAATTCCAGACCAATGATTGATACTAATCCTAGCGGACACTTTGAAAATGCACAAGGTGAGCCTGTGAATGATAGTACCACACCCGATGGACTTAATGAGAATAAAGATACTATTGGATTTGACCCAGATGAACTTAACTTTAATCCTTTTTGTAGCTAATTATGAGAGTAATTGATGGAAGAGAATTTGAGTGCAAGAAATGTGGAACTTGTTGTAAGTGGGAAGGGGTAGTTCTACTTACTCCTGAAGATATTACAAGAATAGCTGACTATTTGTCTGTTGATAAAGAAAAGTTCTTAGAAGAACAGACCGAGAAGTATAAGACTGATCTGGTACTTAAAAATAAACCCAATTCTTCCTCATGTATTTTTCTTGAAGATAATAAATGCAGCGTGTGGGATGTTAAACCGGAACAATGTGCTGATTTTCCTAAGAAATTTGATAAAAGATGCCCAGGATTTCATATAGGTAACAGGAGTGCTTCTATGTCTGATAGATACGAAATGGCTGTAAAAGCTGTAAGTAAGAAATTGTCAAGTAGTGGTGAGTTTGACAGAAATGTTATTGATGGAGTTTTTAAAAATCTCCATCAGATAATAAAATCAGCTTCAATAGTTTCAGTGGCTTCCGAAAATGGAATTGATCCTTTTCTTGATGAGAGTAGAATTAAAGTAGCAAGTCTTGATGATCTTTTCTCGTTTGATCGAATAGGAAGTAACCAGCTTATACACAAATGCACTCATGATTTGTGGTCAATTGATTCCGATAAAGATGGGAATGTTCAGATCAAAAGACTTTTCGATAATACCGGTGACCCAATTAAAGGATAAATAATATGAAAAGAGATCGCTTAACTATGCGAATAGCTGCTGCTGAAAAAGCTGCAGAGAAGAAAAAGGGTGAAATGAGCAGAAACATAGGAGGATTTAATTATGATTCCTCTAAGGCTACCGTACTTAAAAAGGCACTGCATAATATTAATGTTTCTCTCGGTACAATGATCTCTGCCATGAAAGATTTAGCTATTCTTAGGGGTTCTGATATTACTCCGGATGGTATGCTTGGTGGTCGAGGTTTTATTATGCCTTTCAAAGATGTAAAGGCAAAAATTAACGCAGCTATTACGGACTTATCTGATGTGACTGATACTCTTGCAGATGAACTTACAAACCCTAAATGGGGCTTAAGTGATTCTGAAAAGAAAAAAGTAAAGCAGGAAAATGAAGTTGTTGAAGAAGAGGTTCAAGAGGTTGAAGAAGTAGTTCCCGGTGCGGAAACTACTGATACTGAAAATAAAGATCTTCCACCGGATGTTAGTAAGCCGCCTCTTGAAGATATTAACCCAGAGGATGTTGTAAACTCATTTGAAGTGGATGCTTTTAAAAGATATGGTGACCTTGTTAATGGTAACGTTAAAGATAAAGTAGCATCTGTCCTCAGTAAGAGAATCATGGCAAATATAGCAAAAGGAGATAAATAAGATGGACGCGTTTGGAAAATCAATTGAGCAAGATAAAAGTTTGATTCAGATTCCTGATCTTGACTGGTTGGTACTCTCAAGGGAAAATATCCCAGGAGAATTCCCGGTAGAATCAATCCCACAGCTCCAGGAAGCCTGGACTCACACCAATGAGCCAAGTACTCGTCTGGTGTCCAACGCGACTATTAAGGGCGGAGAGAGCATGAAGAAAGCTTCCCAGGAAGATATTTCAGGTGTGGTCAAGCAGGCTAAAAAAGAAATGATGATGGGTTTTAGTGGTAAACAGCTTGCAGAAAGACTCGCCAGTTTATATATGCCAGATATGATCTATGCTGCAAAAGATGAACTTATAAAGCTCGCTGCAGAACAAGGTCTTCTTGGAAAAGTCTATATCGATCTTACTCCTTTTGATAGCTGTCATGAGGCTGCAAATGTTTTGGGTAAAAACCGTATCCGTACAGCTCGCTATGTTGTAGGTAATCCTACTCGAAGAGTATGCTCCTCACATCATGATGGCTTTTGCAAAGAGCTCAATAAGAGAGTCAAAGAAGCTATGGATTACTCTGATCCTATTCTTAAGGAATATACCACACATCTCCGCATTGCTGGTGTGATAGGTGCTTCAGAGACTATTACTTCCAAGGATAATCTTAGGGAAGCATTCTTAAGACAGCCAGAAAGACTACAAGATGTCATTACAAAGGAAGCTGCCCCTATCGATAGGGTACAAGTTCAGAAAGACTTTTCTGATCAGCTTGAGAGAAATGCTACATCTCAACAAAAACAGGCTTCGGAGCAAAGATTCTTTGCTGCCCGTCCTATCCTTGCATACATGCAGGATCAGTTGTTAAAGGGAAAAGCTGGTGAATCTCTTAAAGAAAGTATTCGTCAGAAATATTCTTCGACGGATATTACTAAGTATGCTGCTGAGATCGCTAAAGTGGCATCTCTCCAGGGTGTCCTTGGAAATATCTATGTAGATGTTTCATATTACAAGACAGCTGAAGATGCTATTCATGCCATAAAGACAGCCAGCACTAATCCTATATATCTGGTACAGTCTTATAAACAGCATGGGTATGACACTACTCTCGCAAGAGTAGCTAGTGCTACAGGTTGTTCAGAACTTCCAAAAGATGGTAAACTAGATAAAAAAGTTGCTTTCAGTTACATCAAAGATCTTCAGGCTAACAATCGTATCGCTTCAAATATATCACAGGGACTTTTGAATAAAGTGGTCAGTGGTGAGTGTAACCTAAGTGTTATAAAAGAAGCTTTTGATGCCTCCCTGCTTCATAAGAAAGAAATTCGTATGGGTGGTGTACAGGGTATTGCTGCACCAGTAGTGTGCAGACAGGCTCTTGATCGTACTGAGCTTAAACAGAGTGTTGTGAAGGCTATTGAAGCCGGTGTAGCTATTGATCTTATTGAAGATAAAGTTGCTTCAATGATTGGTACCCCCGAAGCAGTTGGTATGATCCGTAAGGTTCTTGCTAGTGTTCCAGAAATTAGTGCTGATTGCTTATCAAAATGTACCTCTGAGAGATATGATCTAAGTAGAACAGCTTCCATTAAGCCTACTGAGAAATGTAAGGGTTGTGTACTTAAAGGTGCTTCAAGTTGTATTAAGCAGTCAACTGATTTTACCGGGTGTATAGATCTTGATAAAGCCTTTTTTGACTTAAAAGAAGCTACTGATGATAAGCCTAATATAGAAGAGGTTACAGTAAAGGTACAGTTTAATGAGAATCCTGATGTAGAGCGTGAGGACATTAATCAAAAATATGATATGTCTGATGAGTTTGGGTCAGGGATGAATATAGCTCTGGATAATATGCGTGAAGCATCTCCTGGAGATTCTGATATTGATCTTAATAACATTGGTATTGATAGCCATTTAAATTAATGGAGTCAGGTAAAAAACATAAAATAACATATAAATCTTATGGAGCAATTAGTATGGCAAAAAAGAAACCGGATCTTAATATGTATGAAGGGGATTTTTGTACTGATCCAAATTTGGCATTAGTGAATAGCCTATTGGAGGATAATTTCTCTGAACCCTCGAAGATTCTAGAAGTTAAGAGTGAGTTCATGGTAGATCTGGCAAATGAAGCTGAAGCTAGATTATTACAAAAAGAAGTATTAATCCCCGCTATTACTCCTTCACAAGTCCATAAGAATAGCGCCCATGGTGTCATGAATATTAATATCAAGCCCGGCAGCTCCTTAAGCCATGCTATAGCTAATCCTACCGAAAATGATAATCTTGTAGCAGTAATTCGGGACAACAAACCTATAAATACAGTTCTTAAGGCTATTATAGAAGAAATTGCTGAAGAAGCAGCATATTTAAAAGCTTGGAGAAATGAAAATTGGAGTACTGGCGAGGATCTTTCTGAACCTACATTCAAAAGAATTAAAATACTTAAGCATCTCGTCGAAACTATTGTAGAGCAGGAGAAATTAAAAAAGGATACTGTATCAGGAAAAGTTGATTTTCATGGGGAACCTTTCCAAAAAGTCCTAAAATTCTTTCTTGAAACTATCCAGAAGACCTTTCGTAAAGTTCACATTCCTGAGCAATTCGAGGATATTTTCTTTGCAGAGTTAGCACATTCATTTGACAACTTTGAAAAGAGCGCCGAACGCATATATTATGGGAAGGAATAATATATGAGTTTGTCAGAACTATGCTCTAATCTCATTTCTCCAAGAGGTGAGAGCAATGAATACCTTGATAAAAATGTTATAGATTTTATCACTGCACCATGGGGTCTTGCCATGGGTTGTAATAATGATGTACCGGCTCTATACCCCGCTCAAAGATTTGCTATTAAATCCTATTATGGTCTTGAACTTGACACTTCATCAAACAGGGATATCATTGTAAATGATCAGTTCAATGAAACTGAGCTTTACAGATTCAATGAGCATGAGTATATGATGTTTTTGTTTAACGAAGGTAGAATCAACAGGCTATATGAGCCTGGTATAATGTACCCTAATATGGTTTTAGTTTGCGGCAGAAGGAGTGGCAAATCGACAATCACGTCTTGTATTATAGCTTATGAAGTTTACAAATTGCTAAATAAGTATTGTCCTCAGGAATATTATGGTATCATGCCGGAAGATACTATCAAGGTAACGTGCATCTCTACCAGTAAAGATACTGCTAGTGAGCTCTTTACAAAAATAGTGGGTCATATAGAACGATCTGAATTTTTTCGTAAATACAGAAGAAAACCCACACAGCAATATGTCTACCTACACACCCAGAGAGATCTTGATAAGTATGGTCCAAAGGGTTTGGCATCTATAAATATCCGAGTAGCACCTTGTAGTGCAAAGGGTCTTCGAGGTCCTGGTAACATTGTGGTTGCTCTTGATGAGATGGCATTCTTTTTTGCAGATGAGAAGGGTGGGGGTGTAACAAGTAATAAAGATCGGGATGATGGGGCCATATATAAAGCAGCTACACCTTCTGTTGCTAAATTTAAGAAACCTGATGGAACCCCAGATGGTAAAATTATTTGTTTGTCTTCTCCAGGACCAATGTCCGGAAAATTCTTTAAGGAATTTGAACGTTCCTTTGAAGAGGGTAATGAAGATTTATTCATGATGCAGGCTCCAACATGGGAAGTCGATCCTAATCTTTCCACCCAATTCCTTAAAAACAGTTATAGTGCAAATCCTATAACTTTTAAATCTGAGTATGGGGCTCAATTCAGCGATCGTATGTTCGGCTGGATAGATGATCCTGAGATTGTAAGAAGAAATGTTATACCAGGGCTTAAGTTAAAAGACCGGAGTATGCAACGTGTACCTCATTTTATGGGAGTTGACTTAGGACTTAAGAAGGATGGTACCGCTATAACTATCGGGCATTGGATACAGGAGATAGTTGATGGGGTAAAAGTAGACAAACTTGAAATAGACTACTATGGTATAAGATATGCCAAGGATGAGGGTAAGGATTATTTCGAACCTGAAGAGATGGTAGAATGGATAGCATCCTTTACTAAGAAATTTTACATAGCAAAAGGCTTATTCGATCAATATTATGATATGACAATGGAGCCTAAATTACATCGATTAGGACTTAAGCAATTTGAGGCGAAACATTTTAATGATAGTCTTAACTCTTCAGTTTATCAAATGCTTCTGTCATGTTTACTTTCAAGACTACTAAGAATTCCGGAGGGAGACGAAGTATTCGTAAAAGGAATCAGATCTACAGATTCTATACTCGTTACAGAGCTCCTGACTTTGCAGGCTCAACAGAAATCTAAATATATCATCCAGGTTGCGGCTCCGGAAAGAGAAGGAGAGCATGACGATTTAAGTGATAGTCTCGCTCGTATGGTATATATCGCTCATGAATATAGAAATAAATCATTTACACATAATATAGCGGGCTCAGCAGCAGTCGGACATTTGAGGATGGCTAGAATGTTGAGAAAATCTGAGATGAGCAAACTGAGCTTAAATAGGCCCTCCTCCAGATTTTCAGGTATGAGTGGTAATAGATTTTCAAGATAATGTGAAAATATAAAGATAGGATGTAAAAAATGTCAGGAAAACGTGGATTTTACTCTGATGTAATTGTATATGATGAACATAGCCGTTATTATTACTTGTGGGCTCAGAAGAATAAGCCTCTTCTTGATGATGAAATACGTAATATGGGTATCGGCTTGCTCGACCAAGTACGTCGGGGTATCCAGAATGTCTACGGTGAGGTAGCTTCTCCTAATAATAAATTTTCAGGATATTTTAGTACTGCGGAAGCTTTCAAGGTAAAAGAAGGTGGTTCGATTTTTGGTACCCAGGAAAATTTCACGGTGACTGGGGGGGTTAGTCTTGATCGACCTGCAGTACTTTATGCAAAAGGATTTTATATATTCCTTACTGGTGATATAGAGTATAGAGATCAGACATACCCTTCAGACAATATCGATTTGAATACTGAAGCAGACAAATCAAGAACACTTACACCTATCCCAATGATCAGCCAGCCTGATACAGATAGGATAGATATCGTTTATGTGAGTCTTCATTTCGCAGAAGTTACTGCAGTTACAGGTACCGACCAGGACGTTTACCGAGACAGTAATCTTAAAAATCCAATCGTAGGTACAGAAACTGCTAACCGGCTAAGAGCTGTCATAGATATCAGAGTTCTTGAAGGTTGGTCTGGTTCTATTAGTAGTGATATATTTAATGAATCTCAGGGAGGTGTAGACTTTATTGGTGCTGTAAGTTCTGATGGACAACCCACTGACAATGTCTATAATATTCCAATCGCAGCCATCTACCGCACCGCTTATTCAGATACAATAATAGATAGCCAAATAGTTGATATACTTAGCCTGTATAATAAAAGAGTATGCTCACTTGATGAGATTTCTTATCGAATCACTCACGGCGGATACAGCACAGATAATATATCAGATCAAGGACTTAGTGGGTTTACTCCACAATTTGCCAAAGGTATTATCGATGAAGGGGCCTTTGCTACCGGTCTGAATCAGGGTCTTGATACAGAAGCTTTTAATAGTAATTCTGTGACTCCCCGTGTGTTGGATAATGATGGTAAATTCCTGGTGAATGGGTTAATGATAGGGCATGATACTGGATTAGTTACACTGGAAACAGGTCCTGAAGCTCTTAACCCTGGGGAACTCATAGCTAAACAGATATCAGCTCGACAGGTTATGATCGGATTTGGGGAAACTGGTATCACTGGTATAAGGGAATATTCTGATACCTTAAGTATTATTCACCGAGGTGAAACAGGTAAAAATCTTGTATCTATCACTAATTTCGATGGGGAGACAGGTTCACTAATTCTCCTTGCCAAAGCGATACAAGATGGAGATCTAAAGAACTACGTAGCAATAGATTATGGAGGTAGGTTAGGAGTTAATACACTGACTCCTGGTCAGGTACCACCCGATCCTATCTGGAATACCGATCGATACAATGATGGTTTCCAAGGTGCTACAGGAATCAATACTGCATTTGAAGTTAATGGGTCAGCTCAGGTAAATGATCATCTATTGGTAGGTAAAGACGCGTATATAGAGCGGGATATGTACGGTAGAACCTGGAAACTTCCTGGATCAGTTTCACGTGAAACGCCAATGCTCATAGGTTTTACAGGCATTCCGCAATCAACTGATGTTGTAGATGCTGCATCTATTGTTCTCGTTAAGCGTGGTATAGCAGTTGTGGGTGAAACAGGTGTTTCAGCTTATGGCTATACAGGTGGTCAGGTAGCGTATGAAGCCTATGATGCTGATGGAATTCGCCTTTTTACTATAGGTGATATCGGAAATGATTTTGATCGAAGTGTTATGAGTCTATATGGTACAAGTACTACCACAGCTTTTTTATCAGATTTCTCATTACTTATTCTTCCAGCACCTATTGGTACTATCACTGAAGGGGATATTATAGAGTATAACTTCAGGCTTGAAAATGGTGACCATGTTACGGGTATGTATGAAATTCCCCTTGGTTCAGGTGGTTGGGCAGGTATTACAGGATTAGCTGGAGATATCCTCAATAATATAGGATTTCCAGCAGACCCTAATCAGGGATACACCGGTATGCCTTATACTCGTTCGTACACCTATCTCTATAGTAATACAGATGGCACAGTTACTTCTGAGACCGGTATGGCATATGGAGTACAGGTTGTAGAGGACCCATTTGGGTATACTGGTATGGGTATGGATCAACATGGACGTATTATTGTTAAGGATCTATTAGTCGGTGCTGATCCTATTAAAGTAGAGGCAGTAGAGTTATTTAGAGTGACCAGGGGCTCGTTTGCCCCAGTAGATGTGACATTTACCAAATTTCACTATTTTGGCTCTGGCGGGTATGGTGGAAATTTCCTTAACGTTAAATTTGCTAAGCTCGATCTTGGCGAGGCTGCGGATGGGTGGTTGTTTAATGGAGATGTTTATTTCAATGGGATAGGGTTACTTAACCGGGTGACCTTTTCACCAAACGTCATTTTTAGGGATGATATTTTTGTATACGGGACGATCTATGCAAATGAGCAGATTTTTAATATAGCTAATATCCAGAATCTGACGGTAAAGAATAACATATGGTGTGGCAAGAAGGGTTACTTCAAGGAAGGCGCTTCTTTCGGGGATGGTGCCGATGTAGTATATGAATCATTAAGACAATCTGATCCAACTTTAAACCTTTACGTAAAAGGTAAAGGGATGGCAGATAAAATGACCCTCAGAGGTACGGATGTCGGCAACTACTTAATGGGAACTTTAGATTTAGTAAATATTAAAGATTCAAAAGTATCCGCCAATATAGGGGGAATTCAAGGGAGTACATCAAATCCTTTTGGTATCCATCTTATTGATAGTCGTAATGTTACTGACACGAATAAGCTTAAAACTCTTACAGTAGATTTTTCTGATGGTCGTGGAAATTTTTCAGATGTGATTCTCGATGTTAAGGGAAACGTATCTACTAATGGAATCCTTAAAACTCAGTACCTGGGTGTTGGTCCGATTGAAGAGGTCAATACTGATTACCGGCTACAGGTTCAGGGTCGAGTGCTGATCAATGATGTCCTTGAGGTAAAAGCTCTGAGATTTGTTGGGGCAGAGGCTCCAGAGGGTAATCAGGATATTGTTACTCCACAGAATATCTCAGTGGTTGGGCGTATCGCAGATTCTGCAAATGGGGAAGAATACCAGAATAATCAGATCATTCTTCGAGAGAAGAAGTTTACCTCTACAAAGAGAATTTATCTGGATAATAGTAGTGGGCTGGGCTTAGATCCTCCGACTACAGATCCTCAAGCATATTATATAGACACTATGTTAATGTACTATAATAATCCATCAGATAGTGTACCAGGTAGATGGGCGTTTGATACTGCAAGTTACCTTGAGACGCAGTTTAATGATATTGAGGCTTCGACGGATACATCTCCTAATGAGATTATCGTAGGAGATATTACTATACAGAAGTATAAAAAATTAAGATGTGAAAGAATTACCTTGGCAAGTCTTGGGTCATTGATCATTGAATGGTCGGGGTATGCTTATGATCCTTCACCAGTAGTCCCAACTGCTAGTGCTATTCAGAAATATTATTTTACTTCTCCATTTTTTCGCAATAGGGATAATGGGATCAGCATAGATTGGTTTCCAGAAAATGATCGATTTGGGGATGATAATTTCATTATTAAGGTTCAGGCAGATATCGTAGATACTAATGCTACATCCCCCTCAATCTATTCAATAGATAAATCAGTAGGTTTATATATTCCTAAGAGTAACTGGTGGCAGTATGTTTTCCCTGCTGATACTAATGGCTATAAATCTTTCTCACTTTACACTCCTTATGAAAAGGTCATAGCAGATTTTAATTCAATACCTTTTACTAAACAAAATGCTGGTGGAGTTGAAACAGCTGCTTGGAAGATGGTACTCTATCCACGATTGATTAAACAAAATAGAGTTCATGTGGGGACCAATTTGGAAAAGATCTACAGTGGGGAATGGAGCCTTGATCTATGTATCGTGTCTGAGGGTATTGGTAAGGTGGCGAATATGATAGGTAAAACTTATATTGGGTATTATCAATCTTAAAGAAGAAAGGGGGCGAAAAGCCCCTTTCCTTTATCGGATAACTAACTGTTTCATATCTTTGTTTAATCTTAGCCCATTAAATTTTTTATTAGCACAAGCCTGCCCATTTGGGAGATAGAAGACAGCAACTGCTGACTTCGTCATAAATATAGGAGAAACACCTTTTTGTATTATAGAAGTTGGTGGCACTGCTGTTATTTCAAAACTCTGAATCGTCGAATCTCCTATAGCATCCTTGGCTACAATCGCTACTGTGTTTTTCCCAACTTGATTTTTATCTGGCGTCCAAGATATCTTTCCATTAACAAGAGTCATACCAGAAGGATTAGTTTTAAGAGATAGAGTAACAGCCTGATTCTCAACATCATTAGTAGTAATGCTGTACATGTACTGAGTAGATACTTTTGCTGTAGTTGATGGTGTAGATGTGAATGCTGGTGCAGAGTTAAGGATTGATTTACAATTCTTAACATAAATAATTTCTTGATCAGTAAGAGCTCTGTTGTATATAGCTATGTCATCAAGATATCCCCCAAAATAATTATAACCAACTCTCGCACTCATCATATCTGTTGCAATACCAAATGCTGCTTCACCTAATGTACCATCTTGGATATTGAAAGTTATTATTTGTGCTGCGCTTGGTGTACCATTAAGATAAAGTTTAGCATTACCAGATTTTACTGATACAGCAACATGAAACCATTTTGCACCAGGATCTCCAGGAAATCGCATTGTAATGGAATCTACACCATTTGTTAGCCCTAAGCACATATAGGCCCCAATAGTCGCCTGATAAAGTACTATTTCTTTTTTTTGTCCTGTAGTATCAGTACCCCAGCTGGTAATAATTCTAGGTACACCCCCATTAGCCATATAAATCCAAGCACTGATGGTAAGATCAGAACTACCTAACGGAAATTTTGCAGAGGTAGGGTATTTGAATCCACTTTTATAACCATCAAAATTATAGGCTGCATTGGCAACGCCATTTCGATCAGCAGTAAGTGTAGGAAGTTTCGCAACTGAGTCGAGTTTAATTCCACTCCCACTTTCATCGTTGTAATTTCCGGTGAAAGGAAACCAGGCAACAAGTCCATTGTTCGGGATCTGGGCTAATAATGGGAGGATTGTAAACAGGGTGGCAGATAGTACTCCGATTAACTTGTTCATAAAATTCTCCGATTTTAAGGTGTCAAATTATTCTCTTCATATTTAATATACTTTTATAAATTGAGTTAAACAACAAGGATTGTAAAAATCTTTTATAATCCTTATAACTATAGTATATAGCTATAGTGAATAATTCTCAGGAGGTATTAGTTAGGTGTAAATATTAGCTTACAGTGAAATGAATAGATAATAACTTAAAATATTTTTGGGGAATATGTCGGCAGCTATACTGTGGGATCAATATAAAATATTTTTAAGAATAATTAAAAAATGGGCTACTTTATAAAGTAGCCCCCGCTCTTTTGAAGTGACCTGATATGATTTCACGTGAAAACAAGTCAGATGAGGTGAGGTGGGTTCAAATCAATTGAGATGATGTGGTATCACCTCCGATGTAGTATAATATAACTATTTTATAATTTCAAATCTACCAAATAATCCTCCTTTTTGTGCTCTCCAATCACCCATACCATTAAAAGATCCCGCCCATTCAAGGGCTTCATATAGGTGTTCTTGTCGAATCATATCATCACAAGCTAATATTTCTGTTTTTATCTCCCAACCAGCTTTAATCATCGGACGTATACATAAAACCTTTCCTTTACCTTGAGGTGATACCATTTTTTTAAAAGGTATCAAATCATTTTCAGTTAATAACTTATTTTCATAGAAAATATTAGAGTTATCTACAAGTATTGCACTTACGAAATAGGTCTTCATTGTGTCTCGTGCTTTTTTTGAATTAGGAGGTCTTATGGGATTAGCATTTAAACCTTGACTAGCAATTAAACTTTTTCTGATCCAGGTATCAGGTATTATTATGTTTCCGGAGTTATCAGGATTATAATGGGCTTTTCTTTTCCAAACTCTTTCTTGATGCTCTATGTAGTCTTCATTTTTTTGCTTTTTCATAGCAGGATCTAATATTACAATATCATCCCTGTTCATTAGAAGAGGGGTGATACCGCGAAGATGGATAAGTATCTTAGTTATTGACTTAGACATAAAACTCCCTTTTAGAGATTATTTATTCTGTGCTCGTTCTAATAGAATTTTTATGATAGAATTTTCAGTGGGTTGTGCAAGCTTTAACCCATCTTCTGGATTATTAAGAAGTTGATTTTCAGTAGCTTTATAGGCTACTAGCAGTAATCCCCCCTTACATTGTTCATTGATAACTTTAATTTTCTCAGCTTCTTGGAGAGTAGATAGATCTATAGTTTTTATTATTTGAAATGCTTTTTTAGCAGCATTGTATGATTTTTTTCTGTAGCCTGCTGATTCAGCTATAACTGCACTTGTTTCTCCTATTTCATACCCCTTACCTCTAATAGATATTAAAACGCGATCATGATGTCTTAAGAGGGTTCTTTTAGCAGTTTCTAATATATAACGATATTTATAATCTTGTATATCTACTCCAGATATTAACTTAAGTTCCTTAAAGGATATAAAAGTTCCATAAGGTTGGGATTTTATATGGTTTTCTAAAGCTTTTATTGCTGGCTTTAAATTTTGTACTATTGGTGGTTCTGACATGAATAATCTCCTTTTATAATAATATAGCTAATTATTATTATATTTGCAAATAAATAAATATGTATTTTTGCAAATATTATTTGTGTATCATATTATGGTTCTATTTAATTCTTTGAATATTATCCTTCCCCCATTAGACTCATACTTTTAAAAATAAAAACAAATCATAATACTCTCTTAATACACTTCATATCTATTAGATATCTATCAAAATAACATCAAATGATTTAGGAGCTAAAATATGATAAAAACACTTATTAGTTTAACAGAACGTCAGATGGAAATATTAGGAGCAGAAGCTCGCGCACTCGGGATATCAAAGTCAGAGTTACTTCGCAGAGTCATGGATAGATACCTTGATAGTGGTAAGAAACTAACAAAAGAAGATGTAGCAAAAAAAGCTACCCCTAAGACAGCTTAATAATCTCTTATTACTGGTAGCTGAATATATGCTTTAGATAAAGGATACTTTTATGCCTGGTGAATTGGGAAATGAAGAAGAGCAGAGTGGTGTAGGATATTATGAACATAAATATTCTCCTGATGATACTCCAAATATGATGCCTCAAGGTACTATAGGTGAGATGCGGAAGAAACCATCACAGAATAGTGCTCCTAATAGTGACTCAACGGAAGACACACAGAATAGGCCTACACAGAGAAGCGTGATGAAAGTTCTTCGTAATTTTACTAAAGAGCGCATGGAAAAAGAACATGGTAAGCAGGAGCTTTCATAATGCCAGATATAAATAAAATGATATCAGATGCAAATGGTATGAGAAAAAATGCTCTTAAAATGTTACAAGAGTATATGGCACACTATGCCGCGTTAGAAAAAGAAGTTCAGAGTAGATTTCAGGAAGAGTTTAGTCATAATAATCATAAGATAGCAGGGCTTGAAGATTTTCACCAGCTGTCCTATATTTGTAAAAAGAATTTTGGTACGGTAAGATCCGCTTGTAATCTTTTGTCCAGAATGTCTGACCTGTCTGGTTTTGACATCAGCGAACATGATGAACTTGTAAAAGAATTAGATAAGATATTGAAGGATTAATCTATGAATAAAGAAGGAACTCGTACTAAAACAACTGTACGCTCTAAAACTGCTGCCACGGTAAAGAACGGGGATAATATTAAACCTTCTTCAAAACTTACTGAAAAAGAGATAGCAGTACGTAAGATAAAGAAATATGCCACTACAAGTAATTTTGGTTTTAATACCCGCTCAGCTTTTTCTGGGGGTGGTTATAGTAGCGGTGGTACATCGGAGAGTTCTCAGGGTAACTTCTATTCTCCTCAATTGTCTACAGACTTTCTTGAAAAACCTCAAAATTTACGAGAACGTCGTGCCTGGTATCGAAACTTTTATAATGCAAATGAATTTGTAGGACAGGCTATTGATCTCCATTCCACTCTCCCTTTGTCAAAGATTAGGCTTGAAAAACCTCATGGGGATAATCAAGAACAAATTGACTATGTATATGAGTTCTTTTTAGAATTATGTAGTGAAACCAAGCTATTTAAGACTTTACTTGAGATAAGCCATGAATACCATTTGTTAGGCAACTGCTTTACTTATGCGGAAGACCACAATCCCTATGAAGTAGATGAGAGTAATGAAGAGGGTAAAGCTAAAGTAGCAGAAATGAAGGAATGGGGAAGATTAGAATCCGAACGACTTTTTAAAGAATTTAAAGTTATAGATAAGGATCCAAATTATAAAGGCTGGAGAAAATTAATTATTCTCCCGCCTGATCAGGTTCGTATTAAAAAGATTCCATTTTCGGACGAGAGTCTTATAGAATTTATCCCGGATCCTGAAACCCGAAAAAGTATCTTAAGTGCGCAGGATCCTGCATATTTCCCTCTCAGTCCAGAAGAAGAGAGCGCTATGCCTCGGTTGCCTAAGTCGCTCTCTAGGGATCTACAGCAGAATGGTAGCATACCTCTTGATACTGACCCTTATAGTGGATCTTATGTTTATCACATGGCTCGTAAGAAGAGTCAGTATGAGACTTTAGGAGTATCAATACTTGAAAGATGTATCAATTCTCTACTTTTACAGGATAAGCTTCGTCAGGCTCAAACACAGATAGCTTCTAGACATATGACTCCAATACGAGTAGTGTGGGCTGAAGAATTATCTGATGTGGATATCGAGAATTTGAGAGAGCAAGTAGACACTGCTCTTGTTGATCCTGACTTTTCAATTATCGCCAACTATGAAGTTCACTGGGAAGAGATGGGTTCAAATGGTCGTCTTCTTGAACTCTCCAGTGAATATGAGCACATAGAGAATAGTTTATTTGCAGGTCTTGGAGTCACTCGGGAGATTTTGACCGGTGAAGGTACCTATGCGGGTAATAAAATGACTCTCGAGATTTTAAACACACAATACCTTTTATTCCGGGAACTTCTTCAGGAATATGTCGAAGATTATCTTTTCAAACCAGTGGCAAAGAAAAAAGGTTTCGTCGAAAAAGATAAATACGGAAGAGAAAAACTTATATATCCTCGGTTGAGCTTTACACGCTTAGCCATCAAAGATAATGATACGTTTTTTGATCAGGCTATGCAACTCTATAATAAGGGATCGATATCTATTGATGTGATCCTTGAGATGCTTAATATTGATCCGATTTCTACTCGTAAGAAGATTGAAGCTGATTTGTTTACAGTCAATGACTTTGCATTCAACCAACTTATGGCTAATGTATATAATGCTGCGGGTCAGGCGTTAGTTGAACGATATACTGTGGCTGATCGTCTTGCAGAGTACATGAATCTTGATCCGCTTCCTCCACCTCCTGCTGGGGAAGAGGGTGGTGGATTAGGCGGCGGTCTTGGCGGCGGTGGTGGTATGGGAAGGTTCTCTTCTGCTGGGTTGGATAGTAAGAAACAGGCAGCATTAACTAAGCTTATTTCTGTGGTGATGAAGAATCCTGAAAAACTGGATAGAATAGTAGATTATTTGTCTAAGGGCTAAACTATGATAACTTCTATTTCTGATATGATTCGTAAACTGGCATCTCTCATCGAGCGGGACAATACTCCTGAGAATACTGCAATTGGTGACCATAGTATGCTTGATGAGTATAGTGGTGAACAGTCTACAGCAAAACCGAAACAGGTGATAAAGCCAAAGCAGGTGGATATTGAGGAGACAATTCCTACTGCTCCTTCTCAGCAAAGAAGACCCAGAGAACAACCTGGTCATAAGAATAAGTGGAATGAAGATACTAAGACAGGTCTTATGAATGAGTATATGACAGAATATCGTGCAGATGGTAGAGATAAAGAAGTTGACGGTCCTAAGAGTACCTATAAGAAAAAATTAAAAGTTTAAATAAGGAGAATTGTGATATGCCTAAGCCACCAAAAGAGCTTATCAAGCAAATAGAGATTTTCTCTGAAGTTATCGAGAGTGTGAATACTTTGATTGATAATAAAAAAATCAAAGTAGAAAATTATGGAAAGGATTTCCTTGAACCTCTCACAAAGATTCGATCAAAAGCTATGGAATTACGTAATGATCTTGAGCTTTTTAAGGATTACATGGAGAGGGCATTGACTGAACAGTATTACAGTAGCGACAGATTTGCTGGGGATATTAATAAAGAATCTGCAAAAAATGTAATCGCTAAGTTTCTGGCTAGTAGTACAGATTTTTAATAATGTATTAATATTAGAATAGTAATAACTTCTTGTCATTCCATTTATTGGGGAATTTATGTCAAAAACTGAAGATAAAAAAAGTCTTAAGGTACAGCCCGGAGAGAAAGACTCTGCTCGTGAAAAAGCTAAGGATCTTTTAGCAAATCACCCAGAGATTCTTTTTAGCGTTCGCGATCTTTTCCATAATAAAAATGGAGAGACTGTCATTGAGGCTATGGTTCCTCGGGGGGACTTGAGCACTGAAGCATCTGTTATGCCTCGGACTCAGTACGATGTTAAGAATGAAGATCTTCACGCTATATCAACGCATGCAAAAAAGATTGTAGATGCCACAATGAAGGAATATGATGAGAGAGTAGCAATGGAAGACGCATTGACAATAACTATTGCTACATTGGACGATGGTAAGTATGCTAGTAAAATCAACGCATCAACATATAATCTTTTAATGGATAACTTGATAAAATCGTAATAACATTTTGACATAGATTTTTTAAGGGGGATTAGAATGAACATATCTGTTATCAAGAGTGAAATCGAAGCTACTCGTCGTAAACTAGCAGCACTTCAAGTGCTCGCAGGTGAAGATGAAAATGAAGAAGAAACTGCTGATGCTACTGAAAAAGAAGCTGGTAAAGCAGAGATGACTAAATGCCCTGACTGCGGCTCAAAAGTTTTGAAAGCTACTAGTTACTGCCTGAAGTGTAAGAAAAAGATCAAGGGTGGTGAGAAGAAAAAAGAAGACGATAAAAAAGATGACAAGAAGGATATTGATAAGAAAAAGAAGGAAAAAGAAGCTGCTGCAAAAGTGGCTGAATCTCTTGATGAGATTGCTGGTCTTCTTGAATCTCAGAATGATCCGGAGCTTACAAAGCTTGCTTACGAACTCGATCGTGTTTCTGATGTTCTCGAAGGTAGAAAAGAAGCATCCACTCTTGAGAGTGATAGTGATGAGCCTTATATGAAACAGTTTTTTCATGCCGGTGCCCGGGAAATAGATAGTGACGAACCTTACATGAAAGAATTTAACACAGATAAGAGTACTGAGCTTAGAGATAAGTTTCAGAAAAAGCAACTTGGTAAGGACGCTTCCAGTTTTCCTTACCAGATAGTTAAATAAGGTGAAAGGATAGTAATCATGCCAGGTTTGTACCCTCATCCATCAGGATCGGCGGAGAACTATAAAATTGGTGACCAAGTAAAATGGTTCACCAGTGAGAAATCTATATCGCCTTATGTTGGTGTGGTAACTCAGGTTTGTCCCGCAATAAATAAGGTATGGGTGGATTTCCCTATGGGGGGTAATCAGCAGAAAGATCCTACGGAACTTATTCTGATCACGCCATTTATAGGTACGTCTCCGGTTAACGAAGATACGGGTTATGGTAGCTATGATAAAACTATTTCTAAAGAGAACTATGGTACTCTTCAGGATAATGTTAAAAAAATGGCAAAGGATATGACATCTAAGGAAGCTTCTGAAAGACGTATGTCTGGAATGGCTTCTAAGGTCGCTGGTAATTTTGCTGATACTGTCGTGACAAAGTTGGCTAGTGATGTAGTTGCATGTGCCAATAAAGGTCTGACGGATATACAAGCTTATCAGAGTTTGTATCCCCAATATGTAAATATCTGCTCTGATGGTCTTATGAGATCTGCTGTAAGCAAAATTTATAAGAGCATTACAGTCGAGTAGCAATAAGGATTTTTTATAATGGCAATGCTTAAGTTTGGACATGCTGCTGTAGTGAATAGAGTTGTCTGCCCGGGTAAATGGGTAGATAACGTTGTTCCTAAGGGTCGTATTGTTATAGCAAAAGATGTTGTAGCTCAGTTTGATCCCTCAAAGTGGCTCTTGAGCCACGTTACTATTATGGCTTCGGTGGACGTGGACTTAGCCAAGCCCTCTGATCCTAAGAGTAATTATTTGATTAAACCTGAATACTCAATTTTTGTGAACAATAACGGAGACAGTTGGGAAAGAAATCTTCTTAAGATAGCTTCAAAGAGTTTTCTTGGGGCAGATAACTTTGTTGAGCATGTTCAGATCCCAGAGCTTTCCAAGGGTAAGATTATCGATGTAGCCTTAAGAGAAGTGCCATTTGCAAAAGGTTTGAATGGTGAGGATCTTACTACAATGTACGTAGATATTCTTATTGCTACCAATAAGAAGCATACTGATTTAGTAACTAAGATTAAATCCGGAGAATATTCTGCAGTTTCTATGGGATGCTTGATTAAGTATAGTATTTGCACTCAGTGCGGGTGTATTGCTGAAGATGATTCTCAAGCTTGTAAGCATATAAAATATTTTAAGGGTAACTACTTCTATGATGATAATGGTATCAAGAGAGTAGTTGCTGAGCTTTGTGGGTCAACAGAAGATCCTGAAAGTTGTAAGTTTATCGATGGTAGTTGGGTACGTAAACCAGCTTTTGAAGGTGCTGTATTGCATAAGGTTCTTCCTTTTGATGTAGATCTTTCTGAGAAGATTCAAAAAGCTGTAGCTATGCCAGGTTTTGAATATATGCCTGGTATGTACTTGAAGTCTGCATCTCAGTCAGCAAAAGAAATAGTAAGAGATCTTGAAGCTGCTGAAGGTGATGCTCCAGCTCCTCCAACAGATGATTTTAGTTTTCCTGAAGCTCCAGCGGGTGCAGATAAACCCCTTACAGTAGATACCCCTCCAGCAGAAGGAGCAGCTCCTCCTGCAGATTCTATGGGGGATCTTGGTGCTCCTGGTGGTGATCTCGGCGGTGGTTTGGGAGGTGCTCCTGAAGCAGCTCCAGAACCTCAGATAGAAGAGCCTAAAGAGGATGCTACAGTCAATGAAGTAAAAGATATGGTAAAGAGACAACTCCTTAATCAGATTCGTAGAGAGATCATGAAGGAGCAGGCTAAGGAAGAGGGTGGAGATAGTGGACGTCCTACGGATGAAGAAACTTCTACAAATGATAATTTAGTGAGTAAGTCTGCTAGTTTTGGTAAAATTTTAGCTTCTGCTAAAAATATAAAAAATGACCGGTTATACAATGGCCTTATGATTCTGGCTAATACTAGAAATTGGAAGCAGTTTAAAAAGTATGGGTATACTCGTAATGATGTCTTAGGAATTTTGCACTTTATAGATAAGAGTGCCTCAGATATTCCCGTCGGTATAGATGCCGTTAAGACATTATCCAGAGTCAAACTCGGGTCAACAGATATGGTGCCATTTTTTACAAAAATGATTGTGGAGATAGGTCGCAAACCAAATCAGAATGAAAGTAAAAAATTAGCTTCGTGGGCTAAGATTTTATCGCAATTTGAATAGTAAAAAAATTTTTTATAATAATCTCTTAATATCTGTTTTTTCTCTGAAAACAACTAAGTTCATTAGAACTTCCTAAATAAATTGACACAGGAGGACAAGCATGTCTCGTAATCGTTTAACGAACAGAGTAGCTTCGGATATGAAGTCAAAGCCAGGATCTCAAGTAGAAGATAAGGGATCTGGAATTGACAATGATGTTTTTGATATGAATGATACTGGACACAGCAAGAATGATCCAAGTGTCAGTCAATATGCTAAGGGTGATCCTGAAGCATGGAATGAAGGCGTTAATAAAGAAAAAGTAAATAAAGATGATCAGAAACGTGAAGAGACTGGTCATGCGCCTCTTATAGATAAGCATGCTGCTCAGGAAGCTATCGCAAGTGCTCGTAGACTTGAAGAGAAAGCTGTCAAAGCTATTATTGCTTCACAGAGAATGCTCCCCGGTGCTACAGATGCTATTATCGAAAAGCAGGCTGGTATTCTTATGCATCTTCCTGAAGAGGGCCTTAATGCTACTCTTGCAAATCAGGAAGGTCTTGCTCAGATGATTGCAAAAGCTGCTGCTTCTTCTTCTTCAGAAGAAGAAAAAGAAGAAGAAAAAGAAGAAGAAAAAGAAGAAGAAAAAGCTGCTGCTGAAGAGAAAAAGCCTGAAGAAGGCGAAGAAAAAGAAGAAGAAAAAGCTGCTGCTGAAGAGAAAAAGCCCGAGGAAGGCGAAGAAGAAGAAAAAGATGCCGCAGCGACCCCCCAGGAAAAACTTGCTTCTCTCAGAAAACAGGCTGAAGAACTCGAACAGCAGATTAATGCTGCTGAAGAGAAACTTGAAGAGAAAGAGGAGAAAGAAGAAAAAAAAGAAGGTACAGGAGTTGATGCTTCTGATGCAAGTCTTCTTGATCAAATCTTTAGTGGTGTGATGCCTTCTCCTATTAAGAAAGGTGCTTCAAAACTTTCCGGTATGGTTAAGAAAGAAGCTTCTTCAAGTGGTGCCAGTGACCTGTCAAGTTTATGGTCAACTGCTCCAGACGTAAGAGAAGTTTTTAACTAAGTGATATTCGGTACCCCTCTGTTAAAGTGGGGTATCAGTAATAAAGAGATTTAAATAAGATTTTTAACTGTATCTACCCGCCCCATAAGGGGATTGGGTTTCATTTAATAGGAGGTTTAACATGGTTGGTGAAGGAAGTGGAATTGCCCCTGATAGAGGTCTAAATATCCTCAATCGCGTGACAATGAACACACTCATGAATCTGACTGCGGCTGGACTCACAAGAGACAATTATGGTGCAAACGTTCAGTCTTTGGCAAATAGTCGCCTTAGTGCTGATTCACCTAAGGGTATTCTTGCAGGTCAATTAGTTTGTGTTGGAACAGTGAGCGGAACAGTCGTAGCATGTACTGGTACTGATGCAGCTCCTTCAGTTCTTATTGGTCGCCCAGTTGGTGTTGCGATTAATAATGCTGTTGGATATCCCTTTGAGTCAAGTTCAGGTGTTGCCAGCGGAAAATGCCCGTACTTACATGGTACAGGAACAGTTTTTTCAACAGATATGTATGAGACATGTACTCAAGCGGGTGCCGGAGTTCCTATCACATATCTTCCTGGTGCAAGACTCTATGTTTCTCAGAATGGTATGTTCAGCAATGCTGTTAGCACAGCTGTTGATGTTGCTGCCTATGTAGTTGGTATTGTATTGATTGCTCCAAGTGCAACTGATCCCTTTATGGTTGTTCAGCTTTCGATCTAATCAATCGTAGCCGTGAAATAAATCCATAATAAGATCTTACAGACACTTGAAAAAACCCTTTAAGGAGGAATTGAAAATGGAAGGACAGAATACAATTTCTAATGAACTGAAACAACAGATCATTGGAGATTACATCAAGACTGCTTCTGGTCGTGCGAAGCTCGCTGCTTCTATGATCCAGCCTTTGCGTCTTCGTAGAGATTATACGTCAGTTGCACGTAAGGCTTTCCTTGTAGAACAGCTCCCTGATGGTGCGCTGCCAATCTACGATAAAGATCCTAACGTTACAGCTTTCGTTGTTGGAGAAGAAGGTGAAAACATTCTGGCGATCACAAAACCTCGCCGTGTTATATTCCCTCTTTTCGAAATAGCATCGAACCCAGAGCTTCCTTTGACTCAAATCAAAGAACGCCGGTTTGATTTAATTGAGAGAGCACAGGACTTGGCGAAAGCTCAGATTCAGGCTGCTGAAGATGCACGTGCCTTTGACGTCATGGATGCAGTTTCACAGTTCGGTTTCGACAACCTTGGTAGTGCATACGTTAATGCACAGATCAATGCTGTTGCTCCTCTTACTCCTGCAAACTTGATTGATGCTTTCGCACGTATCGAGACTCATGACCTTCGCGTTGCTCGTATTTTTATGAATGCTCTGGATTTCGCAGACATCAGGAAATGGGGACGTGACGTTCTTGATATTGAGACTCAAGGAACATTACTTAAGAGTGGTCTGCTTGGTACCGTTTGGGGTGCTCAGATCATCGTTAGCAGAAAAGTCAATCCTGGTTATGCGTATGTTTGTGCAGAGCCTGAGTTCTTCGGACGTATCCCAGTAAGAACTGAATTAACTGTTCTCAGTGCAGATGATCCTAAAGCTCGTCGTATTGGATTCTCAGTATTCGAGAATTTAGGCATTGGATGTCATAATCCTCTTGCTATTACCAGAGTTAAGATTGCTCGCTAATTAGTAGTTTAATTAGTTGATTTTAAAAGGCGTGTGTTTTTAACATACGCCTTTTTTATTTTATTGTGCTTTATCCTATGCTTTGTTGTATATTAATAAATAACAGTGCATAGGAGAAAATATAATGCCCTCATATTTTTCTGAAAAAACAGATACAGATCTTATACTTCATAATAAATATGGAGACTTCTCAAAGGAAGAGATAGAATCCCAGCTTAAAGAGGGCGCTCTTACCATAAAAGAACTCAGTACAGTATATGGCTTAAAATCTTTCCAAATGGAACATATCATTAAGAGTTTAGGGATAGTATACCGTGTTCCTCTTAATGATACTCGTATTAGTGCCCCAGCTATTACTCCGCATATGCATCAGATGTTGCTCGGAACTTTATTAGGAGATGCAAATATGTCATCCCCTAAATATTATAGAGTAACTCATGGTATGGGGCAATTACCTTATGTGTATCATATTGCCGAATGCTTGCATTCATACACTGCCACAATACACTATAAAAAAGAGGTTAATGCAGTTGAGGTATACACAAATAGACATGATAATCTTATACCTTATTTTGATAGATTTTATTCGCATGGTAAAAGTAAAAAATACTTAATTGAGGGCATAATACATGATATTGATCCTATTGGTTTAGCATACTGGTACATGGATGATGGTAAATTTCACGAGTTTGGGGCATATTTATGTGTAGGTAATATAACCCTGCAAGAAGGGTCTAACTTAAGATATACCCTTGAAAATAAGTTTAATATCAGTACTTCTTTACAAAATCATGATATTAAAAAGGGATACTATAATATTTACATTAAGGCTGAGAGTAGAAATGACTTTTTTGGTTTGATTTCTCCCCATATAATCCCCCCTATGGTATATAAGATTAATGGAAGTGCTTACCCAAATAAATACCAGATAGCAGATATTAGAGATTTTCACTTGAGGATGTGTGATAAGATAAGCTTACCTATAAGATTTTCTGGAGATAGTTTCATTGAAAAGGAACTATCCGAAAAATGTCTGATTAAGGATCCAAAGCAGTTATATATTGAGGGTCTTAGGCAAAATATGAGGTTAGGCCTACTTAAGTCTAATACAAGCATAAGAAAAATTCCAGAGGATGAAATATTGAAGGGGCATTTTAATGAGGGTATGACAGATAATCAGATAGCTATTAAGTATGGTTTTGGTAGGAATACAATAGCTCATATAAGGAGAACTATGGGAATATCTATAAAAAGGAATCGGGATGTTGAAGACCTTGTGAGCTTTCCATGCCTTGATGTTAAATTAATCGCCTCAGACAAGGTACATTCTAACGATTATAATCCTAATAAAGTTGCTACACCAGAGATGGATTTATTAATCCGCAGTATCGAGGAGGATGGTGTAACTCAACCTATCGTTGTATTTTATGATCCGGAAAAAGATCAATATATAGTAATTGATGGTTTTCACAGGTACACAGTATTAACAACTCATTTTAAATGCAAAAAGATACCCGTTGTAATTTTAGACAAACCTATAAATGATAGAATGGCTTCTACTATAAGACATAATAGGGCACGAGGAAAACACCAAGTAGACCTAATGGGTATACTGGTAAAGAAGTTATTTGAACAGGGTTGGTCTGATCAGAGAATATCCGAGCATCTTGGTATGGAGGGTGAGGAGTTATTACGGTTAAGACAACAAGTAGGTTGTGCTAAGATATTAGCTAATAATGAGTACAGTAAAGCTTGGGAGGTTTTATAGTGGGTGGCAAAGTGATATTAACGGACAATCTTAATTATGAGGTAGATAATATTATTAGGTTGTCTGAGGGATATAAACGTAAGTACTATATATATGGAAGTAAATGTAAGGAAGTTGAGACAATTAAGGGCCTTTTACAAGATTTTAATTTTATACCCTTAGAAAAGACAATAGATCCAACGAATATCCCAATGTTTACAGATAACTCTACTCAGGATTTTTTTGTATTAAAATACCCTCGACTCAATGATATAATGGATCGTAATATTGATATGCATCAGACAGTTTTAAAGGGTTATAAGTTGGTTATTGAGGAACATCCTTTTTTAACTAAGAAGGATGTTTACTGGTGTTATTTTCTTTGGAGTTTTTTTGATAAGGGATTATTAGGGTATCCTCATTGCTATGCTTTTCAACGAGCTAAACTTGTAAATGGGGTAGACCCTTATGACTGTTCTATGCTTGCTAATAAAGTAGCTGTAGCTTCAGATACCTCCATTTCTGAAATATTTCATAATGACATTATTGTGAAAAGAATAGTCTTAGAGGATAGTCTAAAATCAGATTATCAAGAATATAAAAAGCAGCTATTTGAAACAGAGAGTAGTCAGATTATTATAACGAGAAAGTTAAAGAAGTTTGTTAATAGTAAAGTCCCGGAACTTAAAAAAGGTTTTGATCTGTCATACCTTTTCAGAGTATATGGGCAGTATAAATCAGGAGAGCGTGTACTAATAGTGTCCGATGCTAAAGTGGATATATTTTTAGAAACAGAATTTTTTAAGTATATAAATAATGTAAATCTATTTGTAAGGACTTTGTGGGATGCTACCAGAACTTAGACGTGTTTATGTTACTGAGGATGTGCTTAAACAGTCCCAAAAAAGGATTTCTTTAGTATTCGATAACTTTGAAAATATTATAGTTTCTATAAGTAGTGGGAAGGATAGTTCAGTTTTATACTGGCTTGTTATAAGAGAGGCTGAAAAAAGGGACAGAAAGATAAAGGTATTTTTTCTTGATCAAGAGGCAGAATATAAAAGTAGTATAGAACTTATAAGCAAGATGATGCAGCATGATTACGTGATACCCTTATGGTATCAAGTCCCTATAGATATGACTAATGCTACCTCTTATGGTGATTGTATGTTCCATGCGTGGGGAGCGGGAGAAGAATGGATTAGGGATAAAGATTCATTGGCTATTCAGGATATTGAAGGAAAATATCCTGACAGGTTTTATAACTTTTTTAAATGGATGGAAAAGAGTAACCCAGATACTGCATTTTTTATAGGATTAAGGGCTGAGGAGAGTCTAAATAGGCTCAGAGCTGTTATAAAAAATCCTGGTTGGGGTAGTATTAGGTGGAGTACTAAAACTGGTGGTAATAACACTTATAGATTTTATCCTTTATATGATTGGAGTGTAGGGGATGTTTGGAAATACCTATATGATAACAACTTACCTTATAACTCTATTTATGATAAGATGTATAGTTCAAATAAAAATTTTTATAAGACTATGCGTGTAAGTAATCTGATACATGAAAAAAGTTTTAAATGCTTAAGTGATTTACAGGTATATGAACCTGATACTTTTAGTCAGTTAGTTAAAAGGATTTCTGGTATACATGTGGCTTCTATATACGCTCGGGAAAGTAGTGTCTTTAGTACAAGTAAGTTACCTGATAAATTTAAAACTTGGTATGAATTTAGGGAGCATCTTTTATGTACCTCTCCGGTGGAAAAAAGGGATAGATTTATAAAGCGGTTTAATACTCAACCAAAAGATGAGAAAGCGTATAGGCGACAAGTTAGACAGCTTCTTCTAAATGATTATGAAAATAACTTAGAAGTTAATTTTATAAATAAGGATAAGAATAAGTCTAAGTTAGATAGATTTTGGGATACATTATAGTATGGCTAAAAAGCTAATATCAGATGAAACTATTGTTATAGATTTGCTAACTGTTAAGGGTTATACCGATTCTAAGGCTGCATCTGAGTTGGGAGTCAGTAAGATGACAATTAGTAG
>Ga0184631_10000024_pt1 | contig 28920 bp, 33 predicted proteins | sample PLM4_90_b1_FD_133160 | JGI IMG/M metagenome (GOLD analysis project Ga0184631, IMG submission 133160) | Groundwater sediment microbial communities from an aquifer in East River, Colorado, USA - PLM4_90_b1 | ecosystem: Environmental > Terrestrial > Soil > Riparian zone | place: USA: East River... | reverse complement strand
CCTTATTAAGTACTTTTAAGTACTTCCACCCTCTCACCGCTTTAAGATTGTAGCACACTTTTTGAGTTTTGTCAAGTCCCCCTTTTGAAGCTAACTTTAGATAAGGACTTGACAAATTAGTAAAAGTATGATATAATATCTACTGACGGAGGGTATAATATGACAAAATTACTACAAGAACTCGAACTCTACATTGAAATGCTAAGACAGCGAAAACGAGTAGAACGTGAGTACACACTAAAATTCATGCAGGACCGAGGAACACTAGAAATCGCCCGCCAGTACGAAGCAAGCGCGGATGCTCTGACCGATATTATAGCAGAGTTAGAGGCGCTTGTCAAGAGGGAGAAAGAGACCTAACATGCCTATTCAGACCAAGAAGGGGTGGAAATGCTATTACTGCGAAAAGGAGTACCCAGATGTCTATAAGGCAGAGGATTGCATAGAATCTCACCAGATAATTTATGTCCCTTTAGCAAAAACTGATGTTAATAATCTTCTAATGCATATCTTTAATCCTGAGAGTCGTGTTGATATATCCAAGCCACTCAGAGTATTACAAACCATGTTAGGAGTATTTAATGAAAAGGATAAAGCAAAGAGTTTGTCGGATTTGCGAAAAGGAACTTAAGGATGGCGAGCCTTATTTTATTGTAGCTGTAGAATACCCTTATCAGAACATGAAAGTTCACAGACTTTGTGCTAAAAATGACCAAAGAATACGAGAAATCTTGTATAATAAGAGAGGATAAACATGGGTATAGATTCACTTGAATACGAAGGCATAGATGATTCAATCGAAGATTTAGAGAACGACGAAGGTATTGTTGTGTGTCCTCATTGTGGAGGGGAGCGGGTTAGGGTGGAGGGAAAATGTATAACTTGCGAAACCTGTGGATGGAGTAAATGTGAAATCTATGAGTAGACAAAGGTTGGTAGTTCAAACTAGAGAAAAGATGAGAAATCTTGTCCAGTTTAAGGACATGAGCGACGATGAATTTAATGAGTACTATCTACAACATTTTGAGGAATCTCTCCCCGCACTCCCTCCAGAAGAAATAGAGCCTAAAATTGTCGCTAAGATAAAGGAGTTTGAGGAGGATTATGATCTAAGTGAGCTTAAGGTAAATGATAAGCTAGTCCTCAGGCAACTTATTCAGGCGATGATTTCTCTTGAATCTCTGGAGGAAATATTCACTAGTGAACGTCAAGAGATTAGTGATACCAATATTCTACTCTTAGATAGACTGGCAGGGATAATGAGCAAGCTTCGAGCAGATATCTCTGCCATGCAGAACGATTTAAAGCTTACTAGAAGGGTAAGACTGGAATCTCAGGAAGAAACCTTTATCTCGTTCATGGATAATATGAGGAAGAAAGCTAACCAGTTCTACAAGGATAAGATGCTCTATGTTTTCTGCCCCAAGTGTAACTTTCTTTTAGCTACCACCTGGTTACTGTATTCAGATGGAGACAACACTCTTAAACTAGAGTGTAAAAACGAGAATTGCAAGAATAAATTTGAAGTTAAATTAGCGGGCCTTTATAAGACCCGTAATAAAAACGTGCAGGATGTAATAATCGTATAGGAGGATACCATGAAGGCAATAGTATTTGGAGCGGAAGGAACTTTAGGTAGGCCATTAGTAGAATCTCTAAAACTTAGTAACTACGACATCACCACTGTTGATAGAGAACAGTGTGATCTATTTAATTTCGATAGTTGGTTAGATTATCTAAGTGGAGAAAGCTATGATGAGGTTTACCAAATGGCGGCTGATTCTGGTAACTCTAAATACTTGCTGAATTATACTAGGTCTGCTCATTCTTCTCTATTAAATCTATACTTCATAGATGCCCTACAAACAGCTAAAAATATTGGTAGAGTTTTCTTCCCCAGTTCTTTTTATGTATACGGCGAGGAATCTCTGTATTGCTTAGAGAAACTCTACGCAGAATCTTTACTTATGCATTCGCCATTCGATGCTAGAATAGCTAGGCTTTACCCTACTTATGGACCAGGAGCCGTAATAGGTGGGTCTAATGAGAAAGTGACAACTGCTATGTGCAGAAGGGTAATTGAAGCAAAGGATGGAGATAGGTTCTACTTTAAGAGAAGTAGGCTTTCTCCATCCAGAAATTTTGTGTTCATCGATGATGCTATTCGTGGAATTCGTATGCTAATGCAGAGTAACCTGCCAGCTATTCTTGACATAGGAGGGCAGGAGAAAATTAGTGTATCTGATGTTCTTTATTCAGCCATAGAACTATCAGGTAAAGACATATCAGTTATTATAGAAGATGATATGTTTATTGATGAATATATAGAACCAGATTTGGAACGAACTCAGAAGATTATTAGCTGGTTTCCATTCTATACTTTTAGCAAGGGAATGGGGAAACTTTATAAAGATGTGGAGGAAAGGATAAATGAAATATCTGGAGAGGACAGCGTGCAGAGTGGATGGGACTTCACTAAAGACTATCCTAAACCTAGGGGAGATTTACCCATCCACGTTCATTAAGGACGGAGAGAATGACCAAGAACTGCAAAAAGTACCTTTAATCCTAACTCGAGGAGAAGGTTCTAATTTAGTTCAACTTAAACACACAGTTGATAGAGATTTTCTTTATCGAAAGTACTGGTATCGTTCCCAGTTAAACTCTAGTATGGTTGATAGTCTTAGAGATATTGTTTATAATATCCAGAGAAAAACTAATATTCTTACGGATGATGTTGTCGTTGATATTGGTTGTAACGATGGTATTATGCTTAGTATGTTTCCTAAGTGCTATAAAGTTGGAGTTGATCCTGCATCAAACTTGCAGGATGAGGCGTCTAAAAACTGCAACTTATTTATTAACGATTACTTTGATGAGAGAGTCCTTTTCAGACTGCCTGACAAGGCTAAAATTATAACATCTATAGCTATGTTTTACGATTTAGAGGACCCAAATTCTTTTGTTCAAGCAGTTAAACAAATGCTAAAAATATATGGCATTTGGGTTATTCAACTCACCGATCTTTTATCCATGTTTAGAATAAATGCTTTTGATAATATAGTACACGAACATCTTGAGTACTATTCTTTACGGACACTCTCGACTCTTTTGAATAGACATGGGTTGGAAATTTTTGATGTTCAGTATAATGATGTTAATGGTGGAAGTATCAGAGCATTTGTTGGACATACAAGATTTTGGGAAGTAAAAGACCGTGTTAAAATTGCCCTTAAAGCAGAAGATGACTATATGAATTCCTTTGTTGATCCGTTCTTGGCATTCAAAGAACGTTCGGAGAAGATAAAGAATGATATAACCACTTTTATCAGAAATGCCAGATTTGCTGGTAAATCAGTTTATGCTTTAGGTGCTAGTACTAAAGGAAATACCCTATTACAATACTTTGGACTTACAGGGGATGATATCCAGGGAATTGGAGAGATTAATCCTGACAAATATGGGTTGAGAACAATCGGAAGTCATATCCCGATTCTTCCAGAGGCGGAAGTTTTATCAAGAAATCCAGATTTCTGTTTGGTACTTCCTTGGCATTTCAAGAGTACCTTCATGGATAAATGCGGAGAATATCTAACTCTAGGAGGCCGTCTTATTATTCCTTGTCCTGAACCAACTATTATAACAGCAGGTGGTGTAATATGGATATAAAACTTAAGAGTGTCGGGATACTTATAGACGAACTGATTACTACTGACATAAAGTGCTGGTATGCTCAGGAAGAAGTGATGAAAAATTCACATCGCCCCGTAGTACAGGGAGCCGCGGCTATGAAAGCACAGCAACTAAATGCTAGGAGAAATCAACTCATTAGGGCAATAGACGAGAGCCTGGGTCAGGCCGATATTTCACCCACGGATAAATCATATGCCTAGTTATGGAGCAGTTATACCAGCAAGAAATGACAACTACGGGAATAATTTAGCATTAAGGGCTTCCTATTGCTTGAATTCTATGATAACAGAGTTAGATGAAGTTATCTATGTAGATTGGAATTCAGAGGGGAAGAAGAGTCTGGTAGAAGAAATAAAAGATACCCTAATTAGGTCTCCAAAATTTAAATGGATTAGAGTCACTCCTGAACAAGCAAAAGAATGGACATTTAATGATCCAGAGGCTCAGGTTGTTTGTGAGGTTATGGCTAGGAATGTGGGGCTAAGAAGATTAAAATCTGACTACTTAATTTCTACAAATATAGATATGATCTGCCCCCCGAAAGAGAAGCTAGAGCAGTACATAAATAATGACCAGACCTTCTGGACAACTGGAATGCGCTCTATATCTCTATGGGACATTACTCCTCTCGGCACTCCACTAGAACCCAGAAAGATAATAGATTCTCTAGTTGAAAAAGAACCGACATATGGACAACAGCCAGGTGTTTCTGTTTGCCCAGGTGATGAGTGGTCAGTAATAAGTAACTGTGGAGATTTTCAGGCGGCTCATAGGAATGTTTGGTATAAGTTCAGAGGTTTCGAGGAGAGACTTTACAAGAGAGCATATACAGATACTAACGTCCAAAGGAAAGCATTTGTGTATGGTCATAAATTAGAGGTTGCCAATTTATTACCTATCTGGCATATGGGGCATGAGGCAGGGTTTGGAGGCTCCGGAGGACTTAATGATATGCAGACAGCAGTATTTATGGGAGAAACTACTAATCCTGAAACATGGGGACATTCTGACGTGAAATTAAAACTACACTCCTTAAAATGATACAAGATGTCTTTTCGTACTTGAACGTAATACAAGACCCTATGTTAGTAATTGTTGATGTAGGATGTTATGGAGGGGCGTTTAAAAATCTAGTTGAACCACTTATTTCTAAGCCTAGTTTTTGGGTTGGGATTGATCCCATAGACGCCGGATTAGCTCAATATAATATTAGAATAAAAAAGGCCATCACTAATATTAAAGAAGAAGCTGTAGTTAATTTTTATGATTATAAATATAGACAATGCAGCTCTCTATTACCAATGAATATAGAAATAGTTACATATGATCCTGAGGAATGGAATACTAAATGGCTAGCTCCGTGGCCTATAGAGGAACTAAATGAAATCTACGGAGTAGTTGCATGTTCATTAAAACACGCCCTCAAAGATATACCAGAAACTGATATGATACATTTCCTAAAAATTGACACGCAGGGTATGGATATCCATGTAGTGGAAAGCCTAGGAGAAAAACTTAATAATACATATTTTATCCAACTAGAATGCGTCGCTACCCATAATCCAGAGATTGTTTTATATAAAGGGCAGACTATAATGGAGTATGATGTACTAAAAATGAAGGAATTTGGATTTGAAATCTTTAGTGCAGAGTACGCAACCTCTTCTCCAGAAGCAGACGTGATATTTTATAATAAAAACTTGGTGAAAATATGAAAAAGTTTATTGTGACAACTACTATACAACCACCTACGGAGGCCACTCGCAAGTTCGCTGAAATGAAGGACTGGACTCTAATAATTGTAGGAGATCAAAAAACTCCTCATAATGAGTATAAGTTTGGTCATTGGATTTATCTTGACCCTAAATTTCAGGAAGAAACCTATCCAGAACTCAGTGCTGCTATTGGTTGGCACTGTATAATGCGTAGAAATATTGGGTTTATAGAGGCCTATAAACGCGGCGCTGATATAGTAGCTACGGTTGACGATGATAATATCCCATATTCTCATTGGGGTGAAAATGTTTATGTTGGGCAGGACTTCGATGCTAAGATATATGATGTGCCTTCTCCGTGTTTGGCATTTGATCCTCTAAGTGTTACTAACCATCCTGAAATATGGCATAGAGGATACCCTATTGACACCATTGCTCACTCTAGAAAACCCATCTTTATGGGGAACAAAAAAAAGAAAATTTTAATCCAGGCTGATTTGTGGGATGGCGACCCCGATATAGACGCCATATGTAGAATGATTTATCAGCCTGACTATGCTATGTTAAGATCCCCCTCAGGTTATACATCTGAAAAATATGTTCCATTCAACAGTCAAAATACTTTCTTAGCAAGAGAGGTATTACCATACTATATGGTTCTTCCTCATGTTGGTAGAGTAGACGATATTTGGGGAGGATATATAGCTCAGTATATTCTTAACACAAGGCCAGTATTCTTTCCTTCCACAACTTACCAGCAAAGAAATCCTCAATCTATTCAGAAAAACTTACAAGATGAGCTTTTTGGATATGTAAACACATCTATATTTTTACAGAATCTCAATAAATTTGAAGTAATTTTACCAGATAAGGCCAGAGCCGCGTATAACATCTACAGAAAAACATATGAAACCCCTAACAGTCTCTAGGCCCATAGACGGTGAAGTTTATGCCCAATTTCTTCACTATCCATTTTGGATTAGCACTTTAGAGAAGCTAAGAATTGGTGGAATAAAAACAGCAGTAGATATCGGAGCATCCTCTGGAATATTTCTTATGTTTCTTATGAATATTCCAACTCTACAGAAGATATACTGTTTTGAGCCAGATGATGAAAATTTCAAAATGCTACAGGCTAATACAGAAGGATTTGGACCTGGAGTAAAAATATATAATACTGGTATATATTATGGAATAAGACAATCAACAGTAGTTGGAACTGGAGATCAAAGTCCTCTAGGCTATATGGTAGAGGACGCCAAAAAAGAACATGACTTTAGATGGGGAACTACTAGATATGAAGGTAAGATTTTTAATCTCTGCCCCTTAGAGGAAGTTATTACAAATCCAGTAGATTTTATAAAAATTGATGTAGAAGGTTCTGAGTATAATATAATAGAAAATTCTACCCTGTTAAGAAAATCTAAATACCTACAGATTAGTTTTCATAATCATCCGGGAATATACGTTGAAAATTTTATTCATAAAATGTTACCAGAATATAACACAGTAACATTTGAAACTTCTGGGGATTATTCAGAATCTTTATTGAGGATTAAATGAGAATTTTATTTGTTGAGAAAAAATTACGAACAGATAAATTAGGGATGCTCTACCTCTCCAGAATAATGAAAGATGCCGGTCACGAAGTAGACCTTCTACAGGATGAGATTGATGATATTCCAGAATACATGAGGCGAAAGAAACCAGATTTCGTGATGTACTCAGTAATGTCAGGGGACCATGATTGGTTCTTGAAGTTTAATAAACAGTTGAAATCTAGATTCGAGTTTATCTCCGTTATGGGTGGACCTCACTTTACGTTCTTTCCTGAGCAGGGAATGTATGATAGTGATATCGACTTCATAGTTCAAGGACCTGGAGAGGGTGTTATTCTTGATATTATCAATGAGGAGATAGTAAATAAGTTAGTTATTGGGCATCTTCCAGATGTGAATAGCCTTCCAGCACCAGACCGATCTATTCTTTACAAGTATGATGAGTTTGGTAAAGCCAGAATGAAGCGATTTATAGCCGGTAGATATTGTCTTTATAGTTGCAAATACTGTTTCAACCATCTGTTCAAAAGAATATACCAAGCTGAAAAGGCGATGTTTTTTCAAAGAGTGGCTCCAGAAAAGATGGTTGAGGAGATTGAAGGAGTTAGAGATCAGTATGGCCTCGAATTGGTTTATTTCAACGACGACGATCTGGCCTCTGATAAAGCTTGGATCAGCGAGTTTTGTGATGTCTATAAAAAGAGGGTGGCACTGGATTTCTGCGGCTCGATTAGGGCGTCAAGTGTGGACTATGATACGCTAGCCATGATGAAGGATGCCGGCTGTGTATTTCTAAATATAGCCTTAGAATCTGCCAACCCAGAAACACAGAAGTTTCTAAGAAGAGGCTTCATAACTAATGATCAGATTAAGATGGCTTGTGATGCTTGCAAGGAACTAGGAATCAAGGTTCGTCTACAGAATATGATTGGCCTACCAGTAGAGGACCCCTTACAGGATGCCCTAGATACCCTAGAAATGAACCAAGAGATAGACCCGACTGATTCATGGTCGTCCATCTTCCAGCCATTCCCAAAGACAGACCTGTGGCAGTTCTGTCTAGATAAGGGTTTAATAGAACTTGAGACACAGGCTAGGGCCTTTTATGAACATACCCCTCTAAAAATAAAAGATGCAGATAAGATAAACTCTTTGCACAAATGGTGGTTCTTTGCTGTGAAATATAAGTGGCCCATTGATCTTGTAAAAATTTTACTGGATGTGAATTTAACATATGAACAGGAAAAGAAATTACAAGACTATCGATGGGAAATTGCTAAAAATTTACTATACGGGATGTGAAAATGAAAACTGCCCTAGTTTGCGGAGCCGGTGGATTTATAGGAAATCATTTAGTTTACGATTTAGCTCGCCGAGGGTATGATGTAACCGGCATTGATCTCGTATTTCCAGAGTATAACAAATCTTCCGCAGAGGAATTTATTATAGGTGATCTTAGAGACCAAAAAGTTTGTGATAGATTATTGAAAAATCATTTCTATGATGAAGTTTATCAGTTAGCTGCGGATATGGGCGGGGCAGGGTACATTTTTACTGGAGAGAATGACGCTAATATTATTCATAACTCTGCTCTCATAAATCTTAATATTTTAGAGAGGTCAATAAAAGATAATATTGGCAAAATATTCTTCTCCTCAAGTGCTTGCGTATATAACGCAGATAATCAAAGGGGAACCGACAACCCTATATGTTCAGAGCATTCCGCGATCCCTGCTAATCCTGACAGCGATTATGGTTGGGAAAAGCTTTTTGGTGAGAAACTCTATCTGGCCTTTAATCGTAACTTTGGTTTGCCAGTACGAATCGCGCGATTCCATAATATCTTTGGAATTCAAGGGGCCTGGAATAATGGAAAAGAGAAAGTCCCTGCTGCTATATGTAGAAAGATTGCAGAAGCCGGTATAGGTGGGCGCAGTTCAATAGAGATTTGGGGGGATGGGGCTCAGACTAGAAGTTTCCTATACATTGATGAATGCTTGGAGGGGGTCAGAAGGCTGATGGATTCTGATTTTACAGGTCCAGTAAACATTGGTTCAGAAGAAATGGTGTCTATCGATGCTCTAGCTAGAATGGTTATGGATATTGCTGGAGCCAATTTAGAGATTAAACATATATCAGGTCCTCTAGGAGTTCGGGGAAGAAAGTCAGATAACACATTGATTTATGAAAAATTAGGTTGGAAACCAACCACAAAACTTTATGATGGTTTGATACCTTTATATAAGTGGATAGAGGAGAGGGTAAATGAGAATAACATTTTATAATCATTTCGGAGCGGGCGATATATTTGAATCTAGAGAGTTTGTCAAAGACCTAATGAAGATTCTTCCGGCAGATGAGTACCAATATGCACACGGTAAAAATCCCAAAATCTTAGCAGATATCCCAGAACTAAAATATACAGAGGTCACTCCTCTTATGAAACCGGAAAAAGCCTTCATTAGAGACGGGGATGATCTATATCTAAATACTTGGATAGGTAGAGACGGGCAATATGTCCTAGCTGGTATAGGTTGCGTAGTGGAAATGTTACATCTTATGTATGTTCATATGCTCTTGATGTTACAGATAGATTCAGGACTTTCTAGAAAAGACCCTCTTACTTATATTCCTACAATAGATTATAAATACTATAATATAGGGCCTGTAAGAGAATGGATTTATCAGCACTCTAATCGAATGAATGTTCTGGTTTGTAATGGACCTGCTCAATCAGGACAGGCAGAAAACTTCGATTTTACAGAAGGTATACATATGCTTTCTAGAATGTTCCCAGATATAAATATAGTTCTAACATCACCCGCTGATATAAAAGAAAATAATATATATTTTACTGGCGATATAATTCATCAAGAAGATGGATTCGATCTCAATGAAATTTCATACCTAAGTAAATCTTGTAGAATCTCGGCGGGAAGAAATTCTGGCCCCCATGTATTTTCTCAGGTCATGGATAACTGGCAAGACCCTACAAAGATAAATGTATCTTTTACTAGAAAGCGGGAGGCATCGCATTTTGTATTATCTAATGATCTACCCATGAGAAAATTCTGGCTTGAAACTAATAGCCCAATAGGATTTTTTACGGCTATGGAATCGGCGGTGAAATTATGCTTATAGACAAATTAGACGCAGAAACATTTAGAACAGTTGTTGAAAACACTCCTCTGACTTCTATAGACCTTATTATTAGAAATCAGGAAGGCAGGGTTTTGCTAGGATTGAGAAACAATCCTCCAGCAAGAGACTATTGGTTTGTCCCAGGAGGAAGAATTCTTAAAGAAGAACACATAAATGAGTCTATAGAGAGAATCAGCGAGGAAGAACTGGGGGTTAGGGTTGGTGTAAAGTCCTGTGGATTTGCTGGTATCTTTGAACATATGTATAAAGAAAATATTTATGGAACCTCCTATGGAACCCATTACATAGTTTTAGCGTTCAATGTTTATCTTGGGACTACTAACGAATACCTTCCAGATAAACAACATAGACGATTTCAATGGTTTACAGAGGAAGATTTACTCAGGTCAGAAAATGTTCATGAGTATACTAAACAGTACTTCAAAACTAGAGGAGAAGGATAATGAAAACTTTGGTAGGGATTGTAACATACGGAGGGTTTGATTTTACTAGGCTTACTATAGAATCTTTTGATAAAACCGTAAAGCATCCTTTTGATTTATTCGTGGTTGTTGGTAAACCTAGTGATGTCATAACAAAGAAGTGGTTGGATTCGTCCGCTGTTCCTAATGTTGTTCATGAAGTCAATATGGGGTTTCCTGTCGGACTGAATGATATTTATGACTATGCTTTTATCCATAATGATTATGACTATCTAATCACTGCTGGTAATGATATTATCTGCTATCCATATGCCATAGACAATATGATTAATTTAGCAAATAAATCAGATTGGGAGTGGATTAGCGCGTCTCAGTATGATGTAAAGACACTGCTGAGTCAATTTCCAGAAGAAAATATTTATTTTCATGGAGGACCTGAGCAATTAATCATTGAAGATTTTAGAGAAAGACCGTGGGATAAATTTACTGGTTACAGCTCAGATTTAGTAATAGAACCTAACGTAATTAAGGATGTTCATAATCTCTGCCTATATAAGAAGTCGGCGTTCGATTCTATAGGTTATGTCGATCCTAATTTCTATCCAGCATACTATGAGGACAATGATTATGCTAGGAGGGGAGTGAACGCCAAGTTAAAGACTTGTAACTTGACTAATTCTGTTTACTTTCATTTCTGGAGTAGAACTATTAAACAATTCCCGTCCAAAGATGCTTTAGAAAAGACATCGAATGATAGATATTTCAATAATAACAGAAAATTCTATATGATAAAATGGGGCGGGGATTTTGGTAGTGAAATGTATGATGTGCCCTTTAATGGACAGCCCTATTTATTGGGCGATAAAACCCCCCTAGAACCTAGCATCAAGATTTCTAGACGAGACAACGAAAGAGATATCGTGGATTATTGGAGACCTTTGGGATAAATGCCTATTGTTGAGAAACCTAGTCATGAGGATATGATCCTCTACGAAATAATGAGGCATCCTGTCTTATTCGGAGAGTTTTTCTATAATGTAGACACCGAAGTAGACGAGGAAGTATTCGAGCTAACACTATACCAAAAAGAATTCATTTGCGATTTTGGTCATTTTGTGAGTCTTTGTTGTGGTAGGTCTGTTGGTAAAACTATTTCACTTGGTATAATCATTTGTTGGTTACTTATCAATCAAGTTTTTAGAGGCGACTATATAGTTTATACAGTTCCTAATAAAGTTCACCTTGATCCAGTATTCAATCATTTATCTAGATTATTTAGAGTAAATAGCCTTCTAAAACAGTTCATCGATCCAAAGAAGGGTATAAACTCATCTACACATACCATAAAATTATTAAATTTTACAATGCTAGACTGTAGAATTGCTGGAACAACCGGAACAGGAACAAACGTTGTTGGTATGCATAGTCCATTTGAAATACTAGATGAATCAGGTTTCTATCCTTGGGGGACATGGATCGAACTACAGCCTACTCTAAATCAGTGGCAAAAAGGATTTAGACTTATTGTATCTGGAGTTCCTATCGGTCTAAGAGAGAATAATGTTTGTTATTATGCCGATGAAATAGACGATAAGTTCTCTATCCATAGAGTAACTGCGCACCAGAATCCTAGATACACAGAAGAAAAAGAGAAAGAAAACCTCGAGCAATACGGTGGAGCAGATAGCGAGGATTATGTCCACCACGTTCTCGGCAGACACGGCTCTCCAACATTTGCTGTATTCGATAGAAACCTTATGCTTATAAAACAATACCCTGTCTATAAAATCAAGATTGATGGGACGGTTGTTACAGATGCGTCTGAGATTTATAATAAATTATCTGTTCTTCCAAAGATTGAGTCTAAGGTAGACTATACTTTAGTTGGAGTTGACTTGGGGTATACAGAACCAACAGCGATACATATTATATTCGCCAAAGATGGGCAACTATATTATCACGCCAGAGTTCAATTAACTAAAGTATCCTATCCGCTACAAAAAAGATTAATTGATTTTCTGGACGATAAGTTTGGTAGATTTGATATTATTGGTATAGATGCTGGCGGACCTGGTAAACCATTCGTTCAAGATTTACTTGACGCGGATGAGTATATTCATAAAGATTATAAGAAACGCATGTACCCAATCGAATTCGCCTCCCAGATTATTCTGGGAATAGACGCTGATGGTAATGAAATCAAGACCAAACTAAAGCCATTTGCTGTATCTCTAGCACAAGAATATTCAAACTCTCATAAGTTAGTTTATTCATCTACTGATATGGAATTTGTATCAGAATTAGAAAGAACTACATACACCAAGACCCCATCTGGAGAAGTAGTGTATAGAACCTTAACTTTACGAGGAGGAGAAAAGGGAGAGGACCATCATACATCGGCCTTACTGTGTGCTTCGGTTGCTCATTATATCGTAAAGGACGCTAGCCAAAATAAACAAAGAACCAAGAGACTCTTTACTCCAATGTGGTTTGAAGATAGGATGATAATACAATGACTGAAAAATTAGCTAAAGCAGGTATGGAACAATATACAATTATATATCCTCTTGCCCGCGACGGCTCCCCATGGAATACAGAAAAGGTTGACAAACTTGAATTAAATTTTGATAAGTGGACTAAGGTAATAGACGATTGTAGATATTTCTATAAGCGCGATCCATTCGTCGCTACTGTTGTCAATAAGATTGTTGATCTTTCTATTAATGATTTAATCATTCATGAAGGTGAAGCTAGAAAATCTGTAAAAGATATTGTAGAAGCTATTAAGACACCGCTTCTCATGTTTATGAGAAGTGCTGCACTGGAATATTTATTAAGCGGGCTGGTTATTCCAGAGATTACATTTGAACCAGTACTGAAAGAGAAATTACAAGAGATTGGGATTAAGAGATTTAGTTCTTTATCTTTACCAACTGATATGTGGATAAGGGACCCCTCAACCGTTGTGGTTAAGAACCCCCTTATTGGTGGTAGAAAATCATATTTCGTAAAAGTCCCTGCTGAACTTAAAACCTTTATTAGTAACGAAGGTAAATATGCTGATGGTAAAGAGGACAGAGATTTATACGCAACTTTAGCAAAAGAAATGCCAGAATTTGTGGCGGCAGTAAAAGCAGGCAAGCTAGAAATTCTTCTGGAGAATCCTCTAGTTATTCAATATAGAACACTTTCAGGCGAAACTTACCCAACTCCATATCTACTTCCTGCATTAGAATCACTAAGACATAAGAGAAATCTTAGAAGAATGGATTACTCATTAACATCCAGAGTCATCACCGCTATTCAATTAATCAAAATGGGCAGTGATGAATTCCCTCTAACAGAGGATAACCAAGATCAGTTAGAGGAATTGAAGAAACAAATGCGATGGAGAAATGATTTATATAATGAGAACGTGGAAAGAATCTTTCAATTGTTCGCCAATCATACAGTTTCGATTGAGTGGATTATGCCGGATGTCGCCACATTGCTCGATGATAAGAAGTATAAGAGCGTAAATCACGATATAGCCATAGCCTTGGGGTTCCCAAATATCCTAGTTACTGGTGAAACTGAGCGGTCTTTTGTATCCGATCCTCAAATTGCGACCATTTCTCCGCTCCAAACCATGTACCGGATACGAGAATCAATATTCCCCATAATTAAGAGGATTATTGATACAATAGTAGAGGATAACAAGTTGGGCAGTAACGCAAATGTGCAGTTTAAGCCCATCAATATGATGGCGGCATCACAGTTTGTTGAGGGAGTTAAGGCTTTATTTGACGCAGGTGCCTTATCACAGCAAGACTTTGCCGCAACATTTGGTTTTGATTGGTTTAGCCAAATCGAAAAGCTCCAGGCTGAGAGAGATATAATAAAAGAGGCTAAGATTACGCCTCCCGGGGCGAAAGAATCTCCCAAACCTAGCAACAATGGTCCAAAATTCATAATCCAAGCAAAACCAGATAAAACACCAGAAAAAGCCCCCGCAAAGAAACCCGCTAAGGCTTAGTTAGGAGAGAAAAATGCCAAAGGAATACAAAGATTGCGTAGATTCAGTAATAAAAAGTGGCAAATCTTCTACTTCTGCCCATGCGATTTGTGCTGCTCAGTTCTACAAGAAACACGGTAAAACTCCAAGAGAGGCAGCTCACGAGGATAAGGCCTCAGCGGAGTTTACTCCAGAAGAGGAACGGATTTTTGACCTCATCGAGGCTATTGGTCCAATCTTTGTCCAGAGATTAATCGACGAGAAAGATTCTGGCAAGGAATAAATACTATGAAAACGCACAATATCGTATCAAATATAGTAGAATTAAGTAAAGATGATAATGACAAAGAAGTTATGGCCGCCGTTTCTAGGAACCCCACATTAAAGTGGATTAAATTCGTTCTAACAGATGATGCTTTCAATGTCAATAAGCAAAGAATTCCAAAGAATGAATTTGCTAATCTAGTAAACACAGGGGTTCATATGCCGATTAAAATGGCAGAAGGGGCAATCCTCGAAGGTCATGAGTATTCAGTTCCTATTGGGACTATAACAGCATTGGCCGAGAGAGAAACTTTTGTAGAGGGCATTGCGGCTCTATGGTCAAGAGAATTCCCTGAGGAAGTAAAAATCCTCGAGGAAATGGCAAAATCAGATAAGAAACCCCAATTATCTTGGGAGATAATGTACCAAGATTCTGTTGCCGAGGAAACCGGGGAAGCATTGAGGGACGTAGCGTTACGAGCAGCTACCATTGTTGGAATGCCTGCTTACGAAGGCCGAACGCCAATCCTTACTATGGCTTCTAAGACCACCACGGCCACCAATCCGGATGCCGTTGTGGACACTGTTACTAACGAAGGCGAAGCCGATTACAAAATTGTAACGGAGGAAGTTAAACCAATGGAAATCAAAGAGTTGGAAGAGAAGATCACTCTATTAGAGGGTGAGAAACTGACTTTGGCGACTCAGGTCAAGGATTTGCAGACTGCTATGGAGGCTCTTACTTCTGAAAGAGATACTTTAGCTGCATTCAAGCACGATGTTGATGCTACTAATGAGAAGGCCCAGAAGCTGACTGCAATTACTGAGCTGTTTACCAAGTCCGGTGTTGATCTTCCTGAGGACTATCTGACAGATGATGCCAAGGCTGAAAAGCTGCTCGGCATGGATTTGGCTCAGTTAGAGTTTATGATCCAAGAATTAGCCGTTTTTGCATCTAAGAAAACTGTTGAGGAAAGTGCCTCAGAGAAGCATAGCATTACTGGAAAGAAAACAATCCCCAACATCTCTGACAAAAACGAGGACCTTACACCAAAGGAAATCGCAGAAAAAATGAGAGAAGAAAGGGAAAAATCAAAGAAGTAACTTTGATAGGAGGAATTTTCAATGGAAATCAATAAGATGAGTGATGTTAGAGGTGTTGTTGCCTCGTCTGATATTCCAGAAGGTAGTTTTTGTTTTATCCTGCCTAATGTGACAGGTTCATACACAGACTTACCTGCTGTTAGAGTGCCTTGGAATACTACAGAAGCGGCTCTTGCTAGATTCGTGGTCACTTGGCCCGTTCCCTATCAGGAAATGCCTATGTATATTCCTGCCCCCGCCTTAGCTGGTGGATGGGCGCTCAGACGTGGATTTGACAAGACCGGCAACCTGCCTATGACATCTACAACTATCCACCTGACTTGGCCCGGCCAGAAGGAAGGGGTCACAATCCCGTCCGGCTATTTGGCCTTAGCATTTGCTGGTGGTGTTTTCACAATCCCGTCAGGTATGTGGGTTTATAACGCATCCCTTATCCAAGCAGGTGCTTCGTTCACCGTGTCTGACAAGACAACTGACGGCACTATTGCTGCTTCTGGTAAGGTTAAGTACTCTGCAACTAACGTTGTTGGTTATGTTGAGAGATATGATGTTAATACCTACTCGCTTGAAGTTAGAACTTTGGTCCCGTAATCTAAGGGATTAATGGAGGATATATAAAATCATGAGCGAAAAGAATTATAAGGAAACATTAGCCCAGATTATGCGGGACCCTAGTCCTGCACAGCGGGAGGCGCTCGCACAGATTTTGGTGGAGTTTATCCAGCCGAACCATCTGACAAACGAGGTTATGAGTTTACTGCTCGACACTAGATCGCTGACTGCTGGCGATGCACTTGTCAAGAAAATCCGCAAGGGGATCAAGGTTCGCACTTTAGTCCCTGGTGCAATTCATCTTGCTAGTGAAGTGACGATTAGTGATCGAATTAACTTTGCTTTGGAAGGCGCTGATGTGAAAGTTACCTACAATGAGTGGGAACTGGAGCGAGGCGAAATTGGTACGGTTGATAGTATTTCGACCGAAATGCGGGCTAAGTTGTCTGACTATTTTATCAACAGAGTTTTCACTCTGCTTTCCACGGTTTGGTCAGCCTCGAATACACCTAGCAACTATGGTACAGTCACCGCTGCGAACTGGGCCGCAGGTAACTCTACAGCAATGGCCGCGATGAAAACCGCCATCGATGCTGTTAATAATCTGGGTCTAGGCGCTAAGGTGGTTATTGGTGCCAGAGAAACTATTACTCCTACAACTCAGTTTACTGCGTTCTGGGGTGATCCTGCATCTACAACTCAGTATGAAACCACAGACTCTCAGTTACAACAGGTCTTTGATAGTGGTAGAGTTGGTAGATGGTACGGTGTTCCGTTTGTTGCAATCGATCAAATTTGGGATAACCTGGAAGATTTCAATAAGATGATCCCGACAGATAAGGTTCTGGTCATTGGCAATAAAGTTGGTGATTTCATCACTTACGGTGATGTTAAGACCAAACAGTGGACCGACATGGCTCCCACACCGCCTCAGTGGTACCTTGAACTCTATCAGCAATTCGGACTGATTCTTGACAACGCTATGGGTATCTACGTTCTTAAGATTACCTAATAACTAAATTGGGATGGGAGGAGGAGGACGCCAAGCGACCCCTCCTCCCCACCCTCTAAAAGGAGATTAAAATGGCTGGTGATGATGAAACAATGGATCGTGCTATTTATTCGGCAATGAAGGGCGGAGAACCTTACAAGAGATACATAAAGACAATCTTGGGCATGGTTTTTGTTACTGTACTAAACCCTTTCTCAGGCAAGCCAGAAGGGGTCAATCTTCGAGGAGAGCCAGACGGAGCAAATCCTGAAACACTTGTTGAAATCTGGAGTCCAAAAGAAGATATTTTTTTCCAAAGAATGAATGCGGGACATTTCACTGCCGGTAATCTTAGACTTCTATCGGAAACTATGCCAGAAGTTCCTAGAAGCGTTAATGATATTACCAACGATGAAATTGATGAATTACTTGGTAAGAAATTTTTGGCCCTAAAGAATAAGTTAAATCAGTTTTCTGCTGTGGGACCTGTCTATAGGCTACTTCGTAGAGCAGTAGAATTAGATAAATCTGAAAAGATTGTAGCTGCTATCAAGGCTAGATTAGCCGAACTAGAACTAGAGACTGTCCCCAAGCCTCAGGAGTAGTAGATGCTGACTACAAATCTTTCTCAATATATTGAGAGACTAAGGCTTCATCTTGGAGATACTACAGAGAGCACCAAACGATACCTAGACGAATGGCTTAGAGTAGCCCTAGTCGCAGGAGTGGAGTTGCTCATGCCGAGATGGAATTTTAAGTATCTCCTAAGTGATGATGATGACGTATATCGTAACCCAAATATAAATTTTATACTCCCAGAACCACCTGTTATTGAAAGAGGGGATGTCTGGCCTATAATTTTACAGGCATCAATCATTATAAAAGAGGGTTCATTGGAAGGGATGTCTTGGAATTTTGTTGCATGGAAGGACGCAGAGATTTCTTATTCAAATCTGGAATCAAGCAGGGCGAAGGATGCATCAATTGAAAGAGACATTAAAATGTTAGATACGATGCTTCCTTGGAGAGCGAAACGATTGGCTCAACCTACTAAGGGTCATTTACCTGGGTATGTTGGCAATATCTATGAGAATGAATTATAGATGCGAGAGTAATCCGTAAAAGGCTCGTCTGGCATAAGCGGATGGATACTCTCGTACCCGCATCCGGGGAAGCCTCCCCACTGTAAATATTATCCAAATTTATTTTAGTGGGGAGGCTAAAAAATTAAAAGGAGAAAATAACATGGCAGGAGAAAAGACAAAGATTTTTGTGGTAGGGGACGGAGTGGCAGCTACGGGGTTTGCTAGAGTTCTTAATAGTATCCTAGAGAGACTAGATAAAAAGAATAAATGGGATATTCATCATCTAGCAATAAACTACCGAGGGGACCCTCATCCTTATAGCTGGAAGATTTATCCAGCATCCATAGGTGGGGGTATGATGGGGGATATCTATGGAATGAATAGGATTATGGACCTCTTGGACTATATACAGCCCAAACTTATATTCATGCTTAATGATGTTTGGGTGTTACCAATGTATATGGAGAGAATACAGGAGTGGCATGATAGATACAAGATAGTTTGTTATTCCCCTGTTGATGCAGGACCTATTGATTGGCGATGGACTCATTCTCTAAGAGACGTAGATAGGTATGTAGTTTATACGGAGTTTGCTAAGAAAGTTTTACAGGAAAGTGTAATAAAATGGCAAGAGCATTCTCCAGAACCAGTAAAGTTTCCTAAAATTGATGTAATTCCACATGGGGTTGACACAAAACTTTTCTACAAACTAGAGGATTTAAAAGATAGACACGGGGCTACAATTTTATCCGGTAGATTGAACGCTAAAAGACAGATATATCCCAATAGAGAGGATTTTCTGAATTCATTTGTAGTTCTGAACGCTAATAGAAACCAACCAAGAAAAAGAGTTGATATTACCATGAAGGGGTTCTCCATGTTTGCCAAGGATAAACCCTCTTCCGTAAAATTATATCTTCATATGGGAATTGAAGATATGGGATGGAATATAGTTAGTCTAGCGGATAGGTATAAGATTGATGATAGACTGATTATATCTAGTAAAGAGAACTTCCTTCCTAGCGTACCAGAGGATAGATTAAATCTAATCTATAACTCTTGTGAGGTTGGGTTAAACACATCATTTGGGGAGGGTTGGGGGCTCACTAACTTTGAACACGCTTCTACAGGAGCCGCTCAAATCATAACAGGATATGCTGGTGGAAAGGAAGTTTTTGGTGATAACGCACTTCTTTTGGAACCGGCATATTATCAGACTACTGAAAAGGTTCTTACAGAGGGTGCTATTGTAACACCAGAATCTGTAGCAGATGCACTACAAAAGTTCTATGATGATCCTAAGTACCTAGAAGAAATGTCTGAAAAAGCTTATCAGCTAACTCAGAGGCCAGAATATGGTTGGGATTCAGTCGCTGATGAGTTCGACAAAGTTTTTACTGAGGTCTTAAACGAATGAGTATAACATGGCCTACCAATACAGTCACAGTTATAGATGAGATAAGAGGCGCCATAGGAAGGGACATATTTCTTTACAGATCAGTATCAGGTATTCCTTGTCCATACTCAGGAGATTCTTTAGACCCTATAACCAATCTTTCGACAAACCAATTCTGTCCAGTTTGTAGTGGTAATTATTGGCTAAATACAGTTTCAGGTGTCACTATAACAGCCCATGTAACTTGGGCGGGGGCGGATCAGCCTATATGGGTACCTGGAGGCAGGATTATAAACGGAGATTGTTTGGTACAGATTAAATACACCATAATTAATATGGATCATGTTGATAATTCAGAATATTTTATCGTGGATAGCCGAAAACTAATTAAGAAAACGGCGGAATTAAGAGGAGTTCCTAACCCGAACAGAATCTTAGTTGCATTGGTTGAACAGGAGAGATAATAATGGCACAAACTAAAGGCGGGCAGGTAGTCATCGATGGTTTAAATATGTTCGATGTTATAAACATCATTGACAAGAAAAGTAGACGATACATCGCTAACACGATGGATGACCTAGAAATGGTCTTAGGTAAGGACACAGAGGCATTTATAAAAGCTAGAAAGATATTCTTAGATGCCTTCAATGATTATACTCGATCTATCTTAGTATCGTTATTTGGTAATATTGAGGGCATATTCGGAGAGACTGACTTTGGCAGATGATTTTGTTGGTGGACTCCAAGCCATCGCAACTAACGCGGCCCAACTTGCCGCAACAATTCAAAAAAGTTCGGTCGAGGTTGATTGGATTGCAGTCCAGGCTTGGGAAGCCACAAAAAATCCCGCACAACAAATACTCCTCGAGGAACTAGTCTCGGCCATTAATAAATCAAGAGAGTATAGTATTCCAGAATATGCAGAGCAATTAATAGCAGTATTTAGCAACCCAATGATAATGGAGTTGGTTAATCCAACTCTGGACATGATATCACTAAGACCCTCTATAGATACTGTGGCTGGAAGTGTGGATGATTTGTGGAGAGGAATTTTACTCGCCAAAGGTACTCTAGGAATTGGCAGCAAACTTAGCCCTCAACAGGCATCTGATTTCTGGAGAGATAGAATATACAAACCAGCCAGAGAGGGTACTGGTGGAGGACCCAGTTTCGCAAAGAAAAGTCTAGAGTGGACTACTAATTATGGGATGATTGGGTACTTTAATACCCTAGCAGCTAGGATGGCAGAGTGGGGGAACCTGGCCCCGTATTGGATATTCTTGAATGAGGGCAATCATGGGGGTGGTGGAGGTATACCATATCCCATGTCTGGACCCACTAGATTTGTTGAAAAGGCTGAAAGAAGGATCGGACTGTTATTTAAAAAGAACATCTTTGAAATGACAAACTCAGTAGTGGATTCTGTAGCAGAAAAAGTTGGAGAGTTTGTAGCGAATCCTACAGCACAGAATCCGTGGCCCGCTGGATGGAATATAGGAGATATCCTGAATACATATAAACGAAGCAAACGGTTACAAGAACAATGAATATTCTAAGGAAACAAGATTTAAGTATAACTTACTGGTTAAAAGACATATTTAGCACGATGCCCACTATACAAATTGTAGATGGGTTCCCCGATGCTACTATGACTTTGCCTACCATTTCTATAGAAGCACAACCTATAGTCGGCCTGCCTTTTGAACTCGGCAACAGAATAAGTTTAAAGCAGCGTTTCTGGATAATCGATGCCTTCGCCCAGAACAAAGCTCAGAGAGACGAAATTGCTGGTCTTATAATAGATGCTATAGAATATGGTATATCAGTGTATAATTATGATCAAGGGTTTCCTCCAGGGGTAAGTCCTAGTAAAATAGGGGCGTTAGAAGTAAGTGATTTAAGAGTTACTCCAGTAAGAGTATTTCCAGAATTACAAGAAAAAATGTACTGGAGAACCTCTGTGTCATTTACTACGATTTATCACCCAATATCAAGTTAGGAGGATTTTCTAAATGGCGAAACGATTGGCAATCCCGCATAAGTATGTTGCGTTAGAGGTCGTCGGTCTTAGAGACGTTTATAAGGCCGCTAGAATTCAGCGCGTAACTGCTACAGCGGACCAAGCTACTACGACTATTGACGAGTTGGGGAACTCTCAGCACGCAGGTTCGTCTAAGGACCTGGCTAATGTTACAGTGACTTTTCAGTCCATGGATGTTAGCCACAAGCTAATTGCTACGCTTGCTGGCATTGCTCCATCAGGAACAGCCCCTCTTGGGTTCCCTCAATTTGGTCTTGACCTTACCGGAGCATCCGGTATTGGAAAAGCTGTTGATGTAATCATCCGAGTTCGGGATGAAACAGCAACGCAGTATGTCAAAGCAGCTCATCTACGAAGAATGACAGTCCAAAGCTTCACTTTTAACTACTCGGTTGATGGTGACTCTACAGAAGAGTACACTGCCATTGGTTCCTCAAAGCGGTGGTTTAAGAATGATATAGTAGTCGATAAATTTGGAACTGGTACAACCTCATTTACGCTTTCAGAGGCTCCTAAGGTATTGAAGAGTGGCAAGTATGCCATGACATGCCTTATGAATGGAGCGTATCTTGAGGAGGTTTCTGTAGCTCCTAGTGCAGGTGAGTACCGAATTGTTGGTTCAACCCTGACAACCGGCTCTGCTAGAACCAGCCAGTTTCTTATTGTTGTGTATCAGTCTCCTGCCCTCGCTAATGACGCATGGACTGATGTTTTAGATGCTACTATTCCAGCAGCCATCAAGGGTAAGGATGTTGGTGTTTTGATTGCGGCCTCTGGTGTTGCTAGAGGACAATCAGTTACTATTAATGGTAACTTTAACCCAACACCCGTCAGAGAAATGGGTAACAGAGAAATAGTTGGTTACTTAGCACAGGTTCCAGAAGTTACGGGAACTATCACAGTGCTTGATACTGATACAGACCTGTTAGCCCTGCTGTCTGGTTCTTCACCGAACCTCGATACGGAATATCCTATCGGACAGTGCGGTACTGCTGGCGTCCCACTCGAGATTAAGTTATATGATCCTTCGGATTGTGTTGAGCCGCTGGACATCAAGAAATCAATCTATCTGCCTCTTATCTCTATCACTAGTGAGGGGTTTACGCAGAACGTTAATGATAACGCTCAACAGACCTTTGACTGGCGTTCGGATACTGGACAGGTGATTGTGTATAGTGGTTTACGAGCACCGTAAACTAATCAATTGAACTGACCGAAAAGGGTTCAAACAAACGGGGTCATGGCATGAAGCGATTCGTGTTATGGCCCCGTTTTAATTTTCAAGTTGGAGGCTGGAATGGATATAGAAAAGAATGATGTAGACCTGTCTAAATTATTTCTATGGAATAAAGAAGTAGAAATTAAAGATGAAGCAGGTAATGTGGTAAAAACGGTATGGATGCGTTTAGTCGGGGATGCCGATCTAAACCGAGCTAGAGTTATTTCCCTTAGAGAGAGTGCCAAAGCTAGGGAGTCGTTAAAGACCGAAACCTCAGATGAATATATGGCCTATATTGCTCCTCTCAAGTTCTCCTCTAAGGAAAATATAACCGCTGGCATAAAACTCCTAAATATGGGCAACTATATGGATGAGGCTAGAGCTAACGTTATAACTAAGTTCCCCGTGGAACCTGCATCAGACGCCTCTTTGGAAGAACAAGAAAAATATCAAAAAATTATAGACGACTTCCCTATTAAATGGGAGAAGGATTTAGATAAAGAACTTAAGAAGATAGACAAACGAGAAAGCAGCAGATTAGATGTGATGGACGAAGATGCTCTAAAAAAGGAATATGTAGATGGACTTATTAACTATATATGCCAAACATCTATGAATGATACCTTTCATAGTTATTGTACCTATTTTGGAACTTACGAAGATGCTAAGTTTAGACGTAAAGCTTTTAGGTCTTATGATGATTACTCTAATATTTCTCCTAGAGTAAAACAAATGTTAGAGGATGCTTATAGAGATTTAGAGATACCAATTCCACAATTAAAAAAATCGCTAGGAGCAACGCCATAGCATCTGCTTGGACCGTTGCTCATGGTCAATGGATGAAACTATTTACAGGATTTAAGATGCCCATTGACCTACCTTGGACTATGGGATATGTGATTAGGAAAAGAATGCAGATAGATAATCTCAATGAAATGACTAAGGATAAAAGACCCACAGAAGATATGATATGGAACGGTACTCCAGAAGAACTGGAAAAATGGATTGACGACGCCTATGATGTCAAAGAGACCTCTAGACGTGACGAGATACCCTTTGTCATAAAAGAAGATGAAGTAGAGGATTAAAAATGCCACTAGGAACTAACGCAAAACAAGAAATTCAAACTCTAATTTCAATGCTAAATGGTGTGGCGTATGCCTCTAATGCCGCCACAGCCTCTGCAAAAGCATTTACTAGTGCTTTAGCTGCTCTTGCTGGTGGAAGTAAGATCGCTAGACCATTCCATACAATGATTAATGACCTTCAGATGGTTGCTAATTTTGCAGGACTTAGCAGAAAAGAGATCGAAAAATTTGAAGTTGCACTAAAACGATTAGTTGCTACTGGTAAGATACCCATTCAAATAGGCGGTGTTGGAGCAGGTACTAAGGGCCAACAGAATATAACTATGATGGGAGCGGGGGGCAAAACAACACCAGACTATACAAGAATATTCAGGGCTGCTGGAGCTTCTGAACAAATTCCTGGTGGTGAAATTGCTATTAAGAATATCACAAAAGCACTAGAAGGATATAGAGGAAGTTTAAAGAATTTACAAAGTGTCCACGCAGATGTTGTAACTGGAACTACTAGATGGACTGCTCAACTTGAATCTATCCCAGGAATAGTTAGAGAAGTTAATATGGTGACTGGTTCTATGGGGCAGGTCATTCAAAGTAGCGCGAGAGGGTTTAGGTCTTGGGGGTCAGCAGTAGCGAGAGACATTTCTGAGTTTATGAAGTGGTCAATAGCTGCTGCCGTAATTTATGTTCCCATGAGAAAACTAAATGAACTTTTCCAAGAATCAATAGCCATTCAAACTAAGTTAGCTGATATACAGATTGCTGTCGGGGGATCAGCAACGATTACGGCTAAAGCATACCAAGAGGCTGCCGATGTTGCCGCTGCATTGGGTGTTAATTTATCTGGTGTTATGGATGGGTATGTTCTTGCGTACAGAGCCGCAGGCTCAGTAGTTGACCCAACCCAAAGAGCTTCTCTAGCAACCAAACTTTTAGCTGATTCCATGATGTTATCAAGACTCTCTGGGATGGAACAGGCCGCGGCCCTCGATACTTTAGTGGGTGCCCTTAGACAATTAAATATGCCTCTAAGTGAAGGAGCACAACTTCTTGATAAATGGGTAGCCATTACTAAGGTAGCTAATGTTGATCTTAAGACATTATCAGAATCCTTCGCCATTACTGCCACTGCGTCTGAGAATGCAGGACTGAGTGTCGATAGATTAAACGCTATTATTGCTACTGTAGCAGAAACCACTATTTTATCTTCTACGGAAGCCGGTAATGCTGTTAGAGCTTTTATGTCAGGTTTCAGTAGACCAGAAGCAGAGGCCTCTCTTGAAAAATTTGGTATATCTGTTAAAGATGCTACAGGAGAATTAAAATCATTCGACCAAATCTCCAGAGATATTTATGAGCGACGCCAGCTAGGATTAATTGATGACCAAGCATTTGCTAGATTATCTGAAACTCTCGGTGGTAGAGGGGCGAGAAGAGGCGCTCAAGTTCAGGCATATTTATCTAATCTTCCTAGAGTTGAACAATTAGCTACAGTTAGCCTAAACGCCCACGGCGATGCCGCTGATGCTTTGAATATTCAATTAGAAACTCTCCAAACAGCTCTTACTAGATTAGGAGTTGCATTCTCTAATCTTGCCAGAAGTTTAGGCGCAGAGGGAGGTTTCTTAGATTTATTCAAGAATATAACTTCATTAGCGACCGGCTTAATAAATGTATTTTCTGGTATAACAAAAGCTTTAGGAACTGCTACTCCAGGTTTATTGGCCTTCGCCGCTGCTATGCTTCTTCTAAAGAAAAATTCTTTCATAACTGGTACACTCGCCATGAACCCCCTAGAATTATTGGGAGGACAGCAGGTTACTAAAGTAAGTAGACTAGGAACTTCATTAAGATATATGGAGCCTCCTACAGGTAAAATTAGTGGAGCAATAGCAGAAAAATTCGGCGGGACTGCTGCTATGAATAGACCAGTAGGACAAACTATTGGTGGATTTTTTGGAGCAGGCGGTGGTGCTATGGGGGGAGCACTTACTGGTTTGATGATGGCCGCAATGTCAGGAGCCCTAATGGGTAGCAAACAGGATTGGGGAAAAACTGGTGCAATGGTAGGAGGGTCCATAATAGGAACAATTATAGCAGGAGGAAATCCTATCGGTGGAGTAATTGGTGCAACTATTGTTACTTCTCTTATTGATAATCTCATTAATAGAGAAGTTGATATAGCGTCAGCATTTGAAAGAATTTTTACCAAAGCTACTCCAGCAACCACAACACCAGAGGAACAGGCTAAAACAAAAAGAGAGCAGCAAACTTCTCAAATATATGGACTTCTAGGAAGTTTTATGGGTTCTAGACAAGAATGGAGAGGCAGACTGGCTGCTGGAACTGCCGCACAAATTGGTGGCAAAGGAGTCTTAGGCGGTAAGCCCTCAGAACAAACTATTGAAGATTATACACTGATCTTAGCAGGAATAGCATCTGGAAGAATTAAACCTGCTGGAGCCGGTGAACGTTCTATCGCCGCTATATTTTCTCCTAGGCTATCGGCTAAAGATAAGGAAGAACTTGGGCGACTCTATGATGAGATGATGGAAGAAGGAAGGAAAGCAGCGGAATCAGCCGCTGGACCTTCTTTACCAGCCACTATGTTCGGCCAAATGATAGCTGGAACTGCACAAAAATACGGAGGAGTCGCAGGAGCAGTTTATGGAGGCCAGAAGCAAACTGTTACTGGTCAATTAGGAAGAGGTCAGGCCGGTGTAAGAGACTTACAAATCCTCTTGGAACAAGAAGCTGGTTTTGCAGGCAAAGTCTCTACAATTTACGCTGCGCTATCTGCTAATAATAAAAAGCTGGGAATAAGTTTTAAAGAAGTTGCTGAACTTATAATTAATCTTTCTCAGGATGAATCTACGGCCATACTAGACACCGCTTCTGCTCTTGGAACTGTTATTAATGAAATGGGGAAATTAACTGAGGCTGGAAATGATGACTATGTAGGTCGTAAGCAAAGACTGGCGCTTCTAGCAGAAGAAAATAGACTCCAAAGCCTGCTAACTACACAAGTTACAGAGGCTGCCGCCGGACAAAAATATAAGGCATTCGAGCAGCCCGGATATGTAGAAGTAGCCGCTGGAACTACTCCAGCTCAGGCAGCTAAATTAATCGAAGAGGCCAAAAGACTCTCAAAGATAAAACTTGAATCTATCACGATGGACCCCACAGAACAACAGAAAATTATAGATGAATGGGGAAAGATAGCTCTAGCTACCGTTGATGCTGTTAGTAATGAGTGGAGAAAATTGCCCGGTGTGTGGGAGGGTATTGATAAAGAACTCCTTGCTAAGGCTGCTGAGACTATGGGCCTGCTCGCAGATTCTATGAAGGTTAGCCTGGAAACTCCTGATCTTCAGTCCAACCAATTTAATCAACTAAAGGGTAACATGGAGTATTATAGAAAACTACTCATGTCCAACCCTGCTGGTGCCGCGCTTTTATCACAAGAAAAACCAGAAAGAATGGCTATCTTATTCACTGATCCTGTTGTAAAAGAGTTGGTTGGCAGCAGAACATTGCTAAGTTTAGCCCTTAGAGATATTATTAAGAATCAGGAGAAACAACTAGAGGGTATATTTAATATTCCAGAGGGGATGACTGCTATGATCCCATATACTGGAAAACTATTCTTCTCTGATCAGCCTATTGATAAAGGTGGAGCCGCTGGAATTTTGCCGGAACTAGGTCCTCCTGTAGAAGAATTTACTTCTAGCACAGGAACATTCTCAGGCGCTGTTGATAAATTCGCCGGTTTGATGTCGGCTAATCCAGCGTTTAATAAAGCTATGGAAGCCAAGATGGATAGAATGGAGCAGGAATTTGAAAGACAGTGGAGAGAGGCGAATCCAGCTCCTACTCCTAGAACGGATGAAGAGGTCTACGCAGCAAAAGAGGCTGAATACGCCAGTAGATTTGGTGGCGGACAGAGTAGACAAGAATATCTCTCTGGCATAAAAGAAGCAACTCCAGAAACTCCGCAAAAATATCCTTGGGACATAAAAGACTTAATAACTATGGGACCTAGTGGAGAAGGAGTTATTGATTGGATAAAGAATCTCTTTGCACAATTAGGTACATTAGCCGAGACATTTTCTCAAAATTGGGGCGGAGGTATTGGTGGGGCAACTGGTGGAGACGTTCAGAAAGGTTTAACAGAGGCTGGAAAACAAGGACTCCTCCCAACTACAGGTCCTACATTGGATACCAGTGGAATATTAGAGGACTTACAATATATTTTTGACAGTATTAGACAAGGAACAATGGACCTCTGGGAGATGTTTAGGCAAGAGTTAGGAGTTGCTGGTTCTGGAACTGGCACGGGTGGGGGAAAGGCCTTGGCGTCACCGACTCCTTATGGTAGAGGCGGTGCTACGTCCGGTGCTGCTAATGTTATGACTTACATACAACCTCTTAGTCTGCCAGTAACAATTAATACTAGAATCGTGAACCAAACATCTATTCTTTTGGATGGTGTTAAGATACAACAGGCTATAAATGAGAGACAAAATACAACTCTTAAGACAGCTTCCAGACGAGCAGGTACTGGCGGCTTTATTGTGGAGGCATAAATGCCAGCGTCTACTTGGAAACTGAACGGTGCTAATATTTATGTTAATGAGT
>Ga0184631_10000023_pt1 | contig 29674 bp, 26 predicted proteins | sample PLM4_90_b1_FD_133160 | JGI IMG/M metagenome (GOLD analysis project Ga0184631, IMG submission 133160) | Groundwater sediment microbial communities from an aquifer in East River, Colorado, USA - PLM4_90_b1 | ecosystem: Environmental > Terrestrial > Soil > Riparian zone | place: USA: East River... | reverse complement strand
TTCTTTTTCGACGTAACCCATTTGGTTAAAAATAGAATATGCATGAGTTCCCGACATGGCCAACGAGGGCAAGGTTCTTGTGATAGCATAGTCTTTTACGGGCGATTACATGCAAAATTCAGGAAGTAACTGTATCTGATTTGGATCAAATATTAAAGGAAAAGAATCTATAGTGATTAAAATTAATTATTTTGAGGAAAAATAATCAATATCATTTTTTAATTGGGGAAAAACGGCAAAGAGTGAGTTAATTCACATTAAACGAACCTTGGTGGGTTAAAAAATATCTCTTATACTAATAAGTTGGCTTGACCCTTATCTACAAAACAGGTATATATAGCCTTGATGGTGAATAAAATTTTTTGGCATGATTCTTGTAATAGATTTTTTACATTATTTTTAATTTCCTTACCAAATTAGAAAATTATAATCTTAAGGTTTTTCCATCTATTTAGTGAGATTGATTGCTATTCCTATTAGGGGGGCCGATCAAATAAGGAAATAGATTTGTGTCATAAAGGGGAGTGCCGATAGATTATGAAGGGTCACAAGATCGAGTTGTCAAAGCGTATCGAAAAACTTCCAGAGCAAGAACCTTACACTGCTTCAGCAGGCTATAAGGCAAGAACAATTCCAGAACTCTTCCTAGAGAGATGTTTACGCACTCCGGATCGGGTTGCTTTCAAATATAAGGAGAAAGGTCTATACAAGGAGGTAAACTGGAAAAACTATTTGGGTCATGTAGAATCTTTCTGCCTCGGCTTAGTGTCGGTGGGTCTAAGAAGAGGAGACCGAATTGCCATTATGGGAGACCCCTGTCCTGAATGGTTCTATGCTGATATAGCAACCCAAAGTGCAGGTGCGATTAGTTACGGTATCTATTCCACCAGCTCGATTTCAGAAACAAAGTGGATGGTTAAAGATGGGATGGCGAAGTTCTTTATTGCACAAAATCAGGAATTCGTTGATAAGATCCTTTCTATGGCCGATGAATTACCCCATCTTCAAAGAATCATCGTCGTCGATAAAAGGGCCATGTTCATGTACTCAGATCCGAGGATTATTAGCTTTGCAGAGGTAGAAAAGATTGGGGAAGAATCGAAGAGAAAGAAACCAGATTTTTTCAAAGAAATTGTCTCTCAAGTAAAATCAGATGATGTGGCTACCATCGTTTATACCTCGGGAACAACAGGTGTACCAAGGGGCGTTATGATCACTCATCATAACCTTCTCTGGTCAAGGGTGGAGTTACCCTTTCTCGTTCCTGAGTTATTTAACGAGAGGGCTAGAAGCGTGGCCTACCTCCCGCTTGCTCATGTCTTAGCTAGATTTCAAGATGAGTACTTCCCTATGATTGGGAATTACATCACCCATATTGGAGAGAGTCCTAATCTCATGGCCGAGACCATGTACGAAGTCTCCCCAACTATATTTCTAGGAGCACCACGAACCCTTGAAAAATTTGCTGCACAGGCCATCGTTGGAATTGAGACAAGCAGTTGGTTGAAAAAAAAATTTTATAATTGGGCCATGAAAATTGGAAGAAAATACATCACCCAGAAATGGGAGAAAAGGATATCTCCTTCATTGTGGTTATTATATAAAATGGCTCAATTCATTATCTTTTATCCCCTTCTGGAAAAATTAGGTTTTGCGAAGGTGAAGTTTTGCTTAGTAGGAGCCACTCCTGTTCCTCCGGAGATTCTCATCCTTTGGCAAATTTGGGGAGTGCCAGCTGGCGAGATGTATGGGCAGACTGAAGGGGGAAATATAAGTGCCCAGTTAAAACCTTACGCAAAACCCGGAACGGCAGGTCAAATTTTTCCGAGGCTACAATGGAAACAGAGCGAAGACGGTGAATTTTTGGTTAAAGGTCCGGGGGCTTTTCCCGGATACTGGGGTGATGAAGAATCGACTCAAAGGATAAAAGATCCGGAGGGTTGGGTTCATACAGGAGATATCGTTGAGTTTACAAAAGAAGGAGAGATAAAAGTTGTAGGCCGCCTGAAGGATATTCAGATTACCGCTGGAGGGAAAAATATTACCCCTTCACAGATAGAGAAGGCCCTTAAGACAAGCCCCTACATCAGTGAGGTCATCGTTTTTGCAGATGGTCGTAAATTCCCAGCTGCGCTCATCGAAATCGATTTCGATACCGTTTCTGAATTTGCAAGAAATAATGGCATTCTTTATTCTGGATTTACACACCTAGCCACCCATCCAAGGGTCAACCAATTGATCAGTAAGGAAGTGGAAGAGGGCAATAAGCAGCTTGCGAGAGTGGAACAAGTGAAGAAGTTCCGCATCATTCCAAAGGAATTTGACCCAGAAGATGAAGACGATCCGATCACCTCAACAAGGAAGGTCAAGAGACAGATGGTTTACGAAAAATTCAGAGATCTAGTAGAGTCTATGTTTGAGGAGGAGAAAAAAGAAAAAGAACGAATTGCCATTGAATTAGGAGAGATCCAAAAAAATTTATGAAGGAGGAAGAGGGATGAAGAAGAATGCTTTCGTTTTATTATCGATGGTTTTAAGCGTAGTGTTCATTTTTGGATTTATTTTTTCTCTACCCAATAGAGGAGAAGCAGGGGGTTCGGAGCCTTATAAAATTGGTCTTTCTGGAGCAGTAACTGGTGGGGCTGCTGGTTCCTATACGCCACTCAGTGATGGCTTCCGGCTTTACCTGGCGGGATTGAATGAAAAGGGGGGAATCCGTGGGCAAAAGGTAGAGGTAATATTTGAGGACAATGCTGGTGTGGGCATAAAGGCTGGGGCAAACATAAAGAGATTTGCTGGTGAAAAGGTTCATCTGATTGTTATCTCCGGACCTTCTGGAATTTATGTACCTGTTTTCGAAGAGGCAAAGCGGGCAAACATTCCTGTGATTGTCCTTGGCATTGGTCCTCATGAGACTGTACCGCCCAACAATGAGCCCCTGGTTTACGGTCAAGTTTGGGGAAATGCCCCAGCGAATGCGAAAATGATTGCTCAGATTATGAAAGAGCAGTTTGCTCCGAAATACAAAGTCCCTATATGGGGAATAGCTGGGATAGATATTCCAGTGTCGCGAAAGGGGGCTGAAGGACAGGGGGCAATGGGTGAGAAGTTTGGGATAAAGACAATGGTTAAAATCGCTCCATTGGGAACAATGGATTATGCGCCCATCGCCACCGCCATGAAGGATGCCCAATGTAACATTGTTTCAACTTGGGGGCCCGCAGGCCTTACATTGGGGCTCTTCAAATCCCTTCAAAAGATCGGCTATAATGGTACCCTTTATATTAACACCCCAGACCCTCCGGAAAATTTCACTGAGCTTATGAAAGAACAGCCATCGATCGTTTATTCTTGTTGCTATATTATTCCTTTATGGGTTGATAATCCCATATCTAAGGAGATTAAAACAGTGGCGGAGAAGGGCGGAGTGAAACCAAACTCCGGCCTCACCCTTGGTTGGTGGTATGGGAAATTAGTAGAGGAGGTCTTCAAGAAGGTGGATGGACCAGTGAAGACAGAAAAATTATTAAGCATATTGAACAAATTAGATTTGGATTTTGGTGGTGATCTGCCTCCAATCAAATTTACACATGATGATCATCAAGGTCCCATCTATTTGAATGGATGGTCTTGGAGCTCTGAGGAGAAGAAGTTTGTCATCGCACTCCCGTGGTATGTTTCTAATGCAAGCGGGACAGAGATTAAAGTCTTTCCAAAAAGTCTAAAATTTCCTAAGGTCAAGGAATAATGCAGTTCTATGTTAATGTGATCGTTTTGGCCTCAATCTATGGCCTTTTAGCCATAGGATATGTGGTGATTTATCGGACAAGCCGGATCATCAATTTCGCCCACGGCGATTTCATGACGCTGGGTGGTTACTTCCTCTACTCAATCCTTTCAATGGCGTGGATTCGTGGAACAGGAGGATTGATCTTTGCCACTTGTATCGCTCTTTTCATCAGCTTCATGGCAAGCCTACTGATTTATAGACTTTTGATCCGTTCGATGTTGGGACAGCCCGTTTTCATCATCATCATGGTCACCATTGGGTTGAGCGTTTTATTGCGAGGGTTGGCGATTGTCGCCTGGGGTGCAGAGCCTAAGAGCCTCCTCGACGGGATGGGAGTCGGGAATCCTAGCATTTCATTGGGTAAAGCAGCTCTTTCAAGATTTGATCTTTTATTTGTTATTGCCTCTGCCACGGCCCTTTTAGGCCTAAGTATCTTTTACAAGTATTTGAAAATTGGTATTAGATCGAGGGCCGCTTCTGAAAATCCCCTCTTAGCCTCTCAAAGAGGGATAAATATCTTTTTTTTATTTGGTTTTTCATGGGGTATTTCTGCATTGTTAGCCTCGTTGGCAGGAGTTCTCTATGGTACCAATAATCATATTGAACCCGAAATAGGTCTTCTCGGATTGAAGGCTATGCCAGTAGCCCTCGTTGGAGGGATGTACAGTATTCAAGGGATCATTCCAGGAGCCATTATTATCTCATTGGCGGAAAACATTGTAGCCCAATATTATGATCCCTTGGTATCGGATGTCATTCCTATGGTGATCCTTCTTATTGCTTTAATTATTAGACCTTGGGGAATTTTTGGAAAAGAGGAGGAGGTCGAAAGGGTTTAAAATATTAGTTGGAAAATAAGTTTCTAATCCCCCCATCCCCCTTTGCTAAAGGGGGTAACGGGGGTTAATGATTTTTATGGTTTGTGAGTGGTATAACGGCCATGGGCAATTAGGAGGAAAATGGATGTCCTTGTGGAAAACTACAATCGCAAGTCATTATAAGGAAGACATGGTATTGCTGGATTACCCCTTTTTACGTCTTTGGTTAGGGACGGTGATCGGGTTGGCAGTGGTTCTCCCTCTTTTCACCTCAAATTATTTCATCCATCTTGTCAATCTCGGAGCCCTGGCCACTTTAGGGGCATTGGGATTAAACCTTGTTACGGGTTACACAGGACTTGTCTCTCTCGGGACTGGAGGCTTTCTATGTGCTGGCGCATTTATTGCGGTCATACTAACCAAAGAACTAGGCACCACTCTTTGGATTAACCTTATTGCAGCATCAGCCATAGGAGGGATATTAGGTCTGATTGCCGGATTGCCCGCTCTGAGATTGAAAGGGGTCTACCTTTTGTTAAGTACGCTGGCGATGCACTTCATCATTGTCTACTTCTGTGGACGCTATCAGATATTAAAGGGTAATATTGGAGGAATTCCTCTAGCGGACCCAGATATCGGATGGGGGATCCTGATCAATACCACCCTTAAGTGGTACTACTTTTTGATGATCCTGCTGGTCGTCATTACTATCTTCTGTCTCAACTTGGAGCGCACTCATATCGGGAGAGCCTGGATCGCTTTGAGAGATCGGGATGTGGTGGCCAATATTTTAGGGGTTCACATTGGCTACTATAAACTTCTCTCTTTCACATTCAGTTCAGCACTCATTAGCATCGCGGGTTGTCTTGGCGCCTATTACACCCATTTTGTAGCCTACGAGGAATTTAACATTTGGAAGAGCGTAACCTACTTAGCCATGATCATTGTGGGAGGAGTCGCCTCCATTGCCGGCTCCTACTTCGGTGCCTTCACAATCCTCTTCATACCTTATTTCCTTCATTGGGTGGTTGAAATGCTCCACCTCCCTATGAGGATGGAACTCTATTTCAGCGGCATTGAACAGGCCGTTTTTGGTTTCATCATGATCCTTTTTTTATTAATCGAGCCTAAAGGCATGATAGGAATATGGAAACTTAAGGTGCGTCCTTATTTTGAGCTTTGGCCTTTTAGGTACAGGAGGGCCATCTCCACAAGACGGTAAAAAGTTATGTTGGAAGTAAACAAACTTGAGGTCGTTTACAATCAAGCCATCATGGCTATTCAGGGTATTTCGGTCAACGTCCCCAAAGGGAATATTGTCGGAATTCTCGGTACAAACGGTGCAGGTAAGACTACTCTTCTTCGCGCTATTTCTGGATTCCTACCCTTCGAATATGCAGATATAACGGATGGTCGGGTCCTATTCGAAAGTGAGGAAATCACTTCAAGATCTCCCCATGAGATTACTCAAAAAGGAATCGTTTTGGTGCCGGAAAGGGAGAAATTATTCAGCACCTTGACAACTTATGAAAATTTGAAATGTTCATCATTAATGAAGAAGACGCAGACTTTTTCCATTGACATGGTTTATGAATATTTTCCAATTCTTATGAGTAGAAGTTCCCAAGTGGCAGGATATCTTAGTGGGGGAGAGAGGCAGATGTTGGCGATCGGAAATGCTCTTCTCTGCCAACCACGGCTCCTCCTCATTGATGAATTATCCTTGGGTTTGTCAACCCTCGTCATTTTAAACCTCTTTGAGGCCCTCTTGAGGATGAAAAATGAGTTGGAGTTAACGATCCTTTTGGTCGAGCAGAATGCTTCGGCAGCTTTAAAGGTTTCTGATTATGCCTATGTGATGGAGTCAGGAAGGATTGTTTTCGATGGGACATCCCAAAAGCTTCTTGCCCATCAGGACGTGAAGGAATTTTATCTAGGAATTAAAGGGGGAAAACTGAAAAGCTATAGGGACATAAAGCAATATCGTCGTACCCGGCGTTGGTGGGGTTAATGAGGAATGAAAAAGCTAAAAGATGGAACGAAGCTTGAAGCAAAAGGTTTGTGGCTCCATTTTGGTGGTATTCAAGCTTTAACAGATATAAGCTTCCAAGTGAGTGAGCAAGAGATTGTTGGAATTGTTGGTCCTAATGGGTCAGGGAAAACATGTATTCTGAATATCATTAGCGGTTTTTACAAGCCTCAGAAGGGAGAAGTTTTTTTAGAGAATGAACCCATCACTGGATTGCCACCTTATCAAATCGCGAAACGTGGAGCGGGGCGAAGTTTCCAGCAGATGGAATTATTCGGAGGAATGACCGTATTGGAAAACCTTATGGTTGGATGTCATCCATTTGTGAAGGGGAATATTTTTTCCGCTGGGATTTATTGGAAACTCTCTCAGAAAACAGAACTCTACCTTCGCACAGTGGTAGAGGAAGTATTAGATTTTATGGAATTGGAAAAGTATCGTAAACAACCGGCCGGTAGTCTCTCCATAGGAATTCAAAAACTCGTGGGTGTAGCCAGAGCCCTTTGTTCTCAACCAAAGATACTCCTACTGGATGAACCTTCCTGCGGACTCTCTCATGATGAGAAAGAGGATCTTGCCAGATATTTGCTCCGAATCAAATTTGAACGGGAAATCCCCATCATCTGGGTAGAGCATGATATTTCGCTTGTGAGAGAACTTGCAGATAAATTGATCGTCCTTGACCAAGGGGAAAAAGTTGCTGACGGTTTGCCTGAGGAAGTTTTAGCCCGTCCTGAAATATTAAAGATTTTTGGTGGCATAACTGAATCTTCCATTACAAATTGAACAAGGGAAGGCTATTAAGAGAGAGGCTATGGTTTGTTGTGCAAAATATTTCGATGCTAGGTATCGAACATTTTGATTTTATAATTTAACGTTGACCGATCCATTTTGAGAAGGCTGGCTGCCTTTACCCTTTTATTATTCGAAAGTTCGAGTGCCCTTTTGATTAACCTTTTACTAAAGTCGTCCACGGCATTTTTGAAATTAAAATCTTTTCGAAATAAGAGGTGATCAACGGAAAGAGTATCCGGATGGACAGCTTCAGGGCTGAACGAATTGAGCCCCGTCTTAAGGCTTTTTATAAGTATTTCCCCTGTGATCATTTCCTCGTCGCCTTCGAAGATCAAGATTTGTTCGATCAAATTCCTCAACTCCCTTACGTTTCCTGGCCAATAGTGATTTGCAAGAAACCCTATAGCGTCCTTTGCGAACCCTTTTGTTTTGTTTCCGTACTTCCTCGCATACTTATCTAAAAAGTATTCGGCGAGAAAGGGAATGTCCTCCTTTTTTTCCCTTAAAGGAGGTAAATGGATGTTTGCCAGGTTAATCCTGTGGAAGAGGTCAGGTCTGAAAGAACCTTGGGCCACTGCTTTTGCCAGATCTTTATTAGTGGCTATGATTAGCTTTACATCTACCTCTATCTCCTTCCTGCCACCAATCCTTCTAATAATCCTCTCCTCAATGAAACGAAGTAACTTTCCTTGAAGACCTATGTTCATATCTCCCATCTCATCAAGGAAGAGCGCACCTCCTTCTGCTTCCTCAATCAACCCCTTCCTCGATTGGAAGGCATCTGTAAAGGCACCTTTTTCGTATCCGAAGAGCTCACTTTCCAACAAGTGGGGAGGGACGGCAATGCAGTTTATTGCTACAAAGGGCTTGTCAGCCCGGTCGCTGAGCAGATGGATCGCCTTCGCTGCGAGTTCCTTCCCTGTCCCTGTCTCACCTGTGATAAGAATAGTTTCTATGTTAGAATGAGCCACCTTCTTTATCCTTTGTATCACCTCCTCCATCTTCTTGCTCTTGTAAATGATCTTGTCACTCTTTAAGTTAACTTCTTGGATAGTCCTGAACTTACTCAACTCATTCTGCAATCTCTTGCTCTCTAATGCTTTCCGCGCCTTTATGACAACCTCATCGAAGTTGAAAGGCTTTGGCAGGTAATCAACAGCGCCAAGTCTTATCGACTCCACCGCCGTTTCAATAGAACTGAAAGCAGTGATCACGATGACCTGAACGTCAGAAAACTCTTTCTTGAGAGATTTCAGAAATTCGAAGCCACTGATCCCGGGCAGTACCAAATCGAGTATGATTAGGTCAATGCGGTTTTTTTTAAGGAGATTCAGCGCCTTCTCCCCGGACTCAGCCTGCAAGACCTCAAGACCAGCCTTTCCCAGAGCATCAATGAGGCTCATCCTGATCAATTCTTCATCATCAATGATTAGAACACGTTCCATCGTTATTTTATCACTCTTCGTTTAAATTTACGTCACCGATAGATAAAAGAATGTAAAATTTGGTACCTTTTTTGTAATTGCTCTCAACGCCAATAAACCCTTGATGCTTCTCCATGATCTTGCTGCTGATGTACAAGCCAAGCCCAACACCGTCGAAAGCTAAAGAATAGAACGGTTCAAAAATCCTGGTTATTTCGGAGGAAAGAATACCCTTCCCCTCATCTTTAATGGATACACATGCATAGGGGCCATCCGATCTTTCTTTTAGCTGTCGTAGATAGCTCCCATGCCAGACTATTTTTTTGGATAACTTCCTCAGGCTTTCAACGAAGGAGGTTTCTATTTCGAGCCTCCCACCATTGGGCATCGCCCTTATGGCGTTAATCAGGATGTTCAAAAATACCTGTTTTATAGACGCCTGATTCACATAGACCGTCGGAAGTCCCTCATCAAACTTTTTTAATAACGTAATATGGCTAGTCGCTAAAGGTTTCGCGGCGAAAAGTAACACATCGTTGCATACTTGTTCGATACTTACCTTTTCAAAAGGAAGCCTATGGGGGGCAGTGAAGGAAAGTAAGCTTTCCAGAATATTGTTTAGCCGATCAATCTCCCCAAAGGTCTTTTGGAGGAGGTATTGAGATTCTTCATCGTTTTTAAGCCTTTCCTTCAACATCTGCAAAACACCGTTGATCCCCGCCAGGGGATTTCTAATTTCATGAGCAATCCCTGTGACAATTTGGCCGAGGGCAGACAATTTTTCAATCCTTTCAACTTTTTTTTCTAGTCTCTTTTTTTCCGAGAGATCTGAACAGATAGCCACGACTCCAACGACCTCCCTCTGTTCCTTCTTGATCACCGCGGTCTTCATCTCTACGGGGATAATCCCTCCATCTAATAAGCTGAGATCGATTTCGGGGAAGTAATTGGTCTTCCCAGTCCAGAAAGTATTCTCTAACTTTTTTCTTGTCTCCCCGTAAAAGCCAAAGACCTTGTACCACTTCCTTCCAAAAACCCTTTCTTTCTTCTGTCCGCTCATCCCCTCCAAGATCTGATTCATGAGGACCACGTCCCCCTTCTTATTCGTCGCAACCACCCCCACCGGGATATTCTCTATGATCAACTCATAGAAGTTCACCAGGGTTTTCAATTCATCGCAGTTTAGTTGCAATATCTCGCTCCTCTGCTTCTCCTCTTGATACACCCAGAGGAGGTGAGCGGTTGCCCCGAAGTACTGCAGGAGGTTCTCAAGGGATGTGATCAAGTTCTTGGGAAAAGTTCCTGGTTTCTCTTTATAGAGGTTTAACACCCCCACTGTTTCCCAAGGGGATCTTATGGGAATCGCAAGAAGTGCGCCTATTCCCTCTCTCTGATAAATATCTTTGAAGGGTTGAGTCAGAGCGTGTGTGTAGAGATCGGGAATCTCCTCATAGTGCCCATTTGTTAAAACCTTCTCGTTAAGTCGCTTTTCACCGACTTTCAGACTCCAGATGTCGTAATCCAGCGAAAGCCCAAAACTGTCCACTTTCACTAAGTCTCTTTGGGGATTTAATATCAGCTTGATGGCACCCTTGGGATAGGGAAGGGTTTGTTTAAGGAGGCCCCAAAAATCCTCCGAGAAAGAAGGCAAATCCATTTTGTGATTACCCATCACAAGTGCTTCTTGTAGTTTCTTGAATCTTGCGTTAAACTGTTTCATTTTAAAATCATTATACTATATTTAAAAGGGAATTACTCCTTAAAAAGAAGCAGAGGCCGGTATGTGCACATATTTTGACACTCCTGATGACATCCCGAGTCAATCCGTTGTTTAGATGAAATTGGATAGCGGCTCTTTTTGTTAAGCGGTTCGTTAAGGAGCTCCACCGCTTTGGTCTCTTGCCCATTCCCTGCACTTCAATTTCACCCTGGATAGTCATTCTCAGTTGGCGAAGATATTTGTAACCCTTTATCTTCCTGAGCCACGATCCTATTGATCTTCTAACAAACGAGGACCATCAGGGATTCCATACAGCTCGTGGTCTTTAAGCTAATCCCCAATTCCTGGAACAAGTCCCAAACGGTCGAGTGTCAACACTCCCATCGGTCATACCCCACCATCCCCTGGCGCTTATATCGTTCCCTAGCTAATAGACTGGATCAACTCCAACTTTATATCCACATCTGTCGCTCTCGGAGAGAGTCCACCGATCTCCTTCATCTTCGTCCATCTAACCTTGACAACTTTTCCAATCCATAATATCTTTTTTCATTACCGACACCTTTCTTGGTGATTTCTCTATTTGATTGGGTTAAGAGATTACCACCATTTTAGGAGGCACATTCCAAACCCTAACTATATTTAGAACCCACTCGTTATTTTTAATCATTTATTTCTAATAGAACGCGATTTTTGAAGCTATCTACTTGGCTTTTCTGTAATAGTAGATTGGCATGGTTGTTGCTATAGTTACTAGAAAAAACGTTTTTTTGAAAGGACCAATTATGTTTAATAAATTCAAAGAATTTTATGAGAAGCGGCATGATTACGCAAAGGATTGGAAGAAAAGAACAGGCGGCAAGGTAGTGGGATATATATGCACCTACACGCCCGAGGAGATACTTTATGCGGCAGGTGTCCTGCCGGTCCGGATTCTGGGAGGACATCAACCCCAGAGCGCGGGAATTTCTGAACCCTATCTCTTTGGGATGTACTGTCCTTTTTGCAGAGATTGTCTCGCTCAGGGGCTGCAGGGAAAATACGAGTACCTTGACGGAATTGTGATCGCTCAGTCCTGCATTCATATTCGGCAAACCTTCTTCACATGGAGGCAACGCATTCCTCATGAGTTCGACTATTATATTCCGATGCCAATAAACGTCGTGCAACCTCAATCCTCTCTGCCTTTCTTGCGGAAAGAGTTAGAAATTTTCAAAGGCGCTCTTGAGAACTGGATTGGAAAGCCGATCTCCGACGAAGATCTGAGAAGGGGAATTGAAATCGTCAATAGGGACCGTCAGTTCATGAAGCAGGTCTATGACCTGAGGAAACGGAAAGACCCGGGATTAACCGGACTCGAAGCCATGTATATGGTTGTTTCAAGTCAAGTGACGGACAAAAGAGAGCACGCAGATTCGATAGGCAAACTGCTCAAGAGTGGACTTTCTCAGAGAGAGCTGGGAAGGGAGGCAAGTATCAGGCTTATGACCGTGGGTAGTGAAAACGACGACGTTGAATTTGTCAAAATGGTTGAGGAAACCCTCGGAGCCACGATCGTAATCGAAGACCATTGCACAGGAAGTAGGTATTTCTGGGACGAGGTGGAGCTTATGGATAAAGATCCACTCACGGCTATTGCAGAGAGATATATCGGAAGAATACCGTGTCCCACGAGGGATTGGTCTCCCAATCGGAAGAGATTTCAGAAAATCATCGAATTCATTGAAGATTTCGGTGTTCAAGGGGTGATCCTGGTACAACAAAAATTCTGCGACCCCCACGAGATCGACATTCCGGCCCTGAGAGACGTTTTGAATAAAATTGGGATTAAGAATTACTCCCTCGAGTTTGACATCACTGTTCCCGTGGGTCAGTTCAGAATAAGAGTAGAGGCCTTCTTGGAGACCTTTGAAGCGGAAGAACTATTTTAGTTGTTAAGATAAGGAGAAGAGAGATGAAAGAATATCCAACAGAAGGCTTGAAGTGCTGGGGAAAAGCAAAGGAGTTGCGCGATAAGTACTACCGTGACTACATTACGGCGAAGGAGAAGGGTGGGATCAGATGGACCGGTAATGCACCCAGTTTCGATGCGATTCCCTATGGATTAGGAGATGACGTCTATCATCTAACAAGCGAACCCTATGGTGCGAGTGTTGGATTCAACAAGGATTTTGCAAGAAGATGCCATGAAGCAGTGGAGGCAAGGGGTTATGCTCGAGATCTCTGTGCTTACATGAGGAACTACTGGGGTTCAATTCTGCTTGATGAGTTTGTTTTTGGAGGTCGTTTTCCCAAGCCTGATTTTATGTGGGCTCTCCATATCTGTTGCAGTCATGCCAAATGGTATCAAGAGGCAAGCAGGTTGGAAGGAGGGGTGCCTTATTTTGCAATGGACTGGAGCGCAGGGATGTACTACAAGTGGGAGAAAGAGAAACAGGATTATGTAGTTGATCCAGACCAAAAACACAGGGTCCAATATCTGGTGGATCAGATGCAAGAGGGTATTGAATGGCTTCAGAAAGTCACAGGTAGGAAGTATGACGACCAAAAGTTAATTCAAGCGGCAAAAAATTACTTTGAGAGCACCTCCCTCTGGGGTGAGATCTGTTCCCTTAACAAGGCCATTCCCGCTCCAATGGATGAGAAGATGATGTATTCGTTATATGTGTTTAGTGCTCTTCACAAGTCTCATCGGGAGGTGGTGGATTTCTATAAAGAGTTGAGAGATGAGATAAAGGACAGGGTAGCAAGGGGAATCGCAGCTATCCCCAATGAGAGGGCGAGAATTATGACCGACATCCAACCCCCCTGGGGATTTTTGGAGATCTACAGATTCATGGAGAATTACGGGGTAGTAAGCGTGGGTTCTTTTTACACATTTATGTTGATAGGAACCTTTGAGATTGCTGAAGATGGAACTTTAAAGGCAAGAACGACCCCTATGCAAAAAGGAGCAGAGATGAAAAAAAGGGAAGACGCCTTGAAGTTGATGGCCGATTGGTCCTTGGGATCATTCATGAACCAGATCTTCTACGATCATAGATTTAAGAGCCACATCATGAAGAAAATTTATAGACAATGGATGTGTCAAGGAATCATCATGCACTTCAACCGGGGGTGCGAAGGCTTGACTCTCGGAGTAGCAGAGAACAAACTTGCTTTGGTGGAGGCCGGGATTCCAGTGGCCTATTATGAAGGGAACATGGGCGACGATAGAGAGTTTGAGTTGGCCGCTGTGAAGGAACAGATCACCGCTTTTATGGAATCACTGGGATTGATCAAGTGAGATTGGGGGAGAAAAGATGATCACTGTAGGAATTGATATGGGAGCAAAAAATATAAAAGTCGTCGTCGCTCGAAATGGCGAATCGATCGGGCATAGTCTACTTCTATTGGAGACAGATTTAGACCGCTTTGCATCTGCCCGTAAGGCTTTGGGGGCAGCCTTGGATAAGGCTGGGATCGGAGAGGAGGAGGTAAATACCGTAGTGGCCACAGGGGCGGGGAAAAAGGTGGTCACCTTTGCGAAGAAAGAATTTACCGTCATGGGCTGCAATGCAAAGGGGATTATAAGGATCTACCCATCGGTTAGGGTGGTAATTGATGTCGGGGCAGAAGAGGCACGATGCATCAGACTTGACGAGACGGGACGAGTAGTTGAGTTCGCTGTCAATGAGAAGTGCGCAGCAGGAGCCGGTGCTTTTTTAGAGGCAATGGCAAGGGCGATGGAGGTGAGCATTGAGGAGTTCGCAAGGCTCTCACTCACTTCCACGAGGACGATTCCGATTAACGCCCAATGTGCCATCTTTGCTGAATCCGAGGTTGTTTCCCTCGTTCATGGCGAGACCAGTCAAGCCGATATTTCCAAGGCCGTTCATGATGCCATGGCAGCAAGAGTAGGTGCAATGTCCCAAAGAGTGACGACGGAGAAAGACGTCGCCCTGATTGGAGGGGTGGCTAAGAGCATTGGGTTTGTAGAATCATTGAAGGCCGTCCTGAAAGAGGATTTCTTGATTCCGCAAGAGCCCGAATATGTCACGGCGTTCGGTGCTGCCTTGTTGGGGATGGAAGAGGAAGAAGCTTCAAAGGAGGTTTAAGAATGGAGGAAAGAAAGAAGGAATACTGGCGGTGGCACGAGTATAGTTGGCGTGACCCTCAAATAGACTGGAGAAACGGAAAGGTGGTCTCGGCTGGCGTGGACGTAGGCTCGGTGAGTTCCCAAGCAGTGGTTCTTGTAGATGGAAAGATGTATGCATGCGCGAATATGAGAACTGGTCATAGCAGCCCCGAAAGTGCTCGGAAGGCCATTCAGTGGGCTTTAGAAGGCACAGGGATGAAGACCGAAGATATTCACTATGCTATTGGGACGGGTTATGGCCGGGTCAAAGTCCCTTTTGCCAACAAGACGATTACAGAGATCGCCTGTCACGCGAGAGGAGCTGTGGAAATCCACGGCAATAGTGTCAGGACGGTTCTCGACATGGGGGGGCAGGATTTGAAGGTGATTCGCTGTGACGAAAAAGGAAAGGTCCTCAACTTCTTGATGAACGAAAAGTGCGCAGCAGGGACGGGAAGGGGTATGGAGGTGATGGCTGACCTCCTCGGAGTTCCCATCGAAGAGGTAGGGCGGCGGTCTCTCCAGATTGATGAGGAACCCCCACCGGTCAGCAACACATGTGTTTTGTTTGCAAAATCAGAAGCTCTTGGACTTCTCAGGGAGGGATGGTCAGTTGAAAAGGTGCTTGCCGCTTATTGTTCGGCAATGACCGAAAGAGTCCATGCGCTGTTGCAGGAAATAGGTATTGAAAAGGAACTTGCCATTACAGGTGGAATATCAAAAAACGTTGGTATTGTTGCGAGATTAGTGAAAAAGGTTGGTTTTGAGGCTCTGAAGACGGATAAAGATCCACAGCTTGCGGGAGCTTGGGGAGCTGCCCTCTTTGGAAGGGTCTTATACGAAAAAGGAAAAGGTCAAAAGAAATTGTAAAATGGGGACTCTCTGGATAAACGGATGCGAGGTAACTTTTGAAAATGGAAAACCGATTCTTGATGTTGCTTTAGAAAACCAAATATACATTCCTCATCTCTGCTATCGCGTTGGATTTCCATCACCCAAGGGTCTTAAATCAGTAAGTACCGTATATCGCGGTGATAAAGTACACCAAGGCGAGGAAGAATTAGAGTACAAAGGGTGCGGTTTGTGCGTCATCAAGATCGAAGGGCGGGACGGATTTTCACCTTCTTGCACCACTCTAGCCGAAGAAGGCATGGTCATTTCCACTGACACGCCTGATCTCCTTGAGAAGAGGCAGGTACACCTCGCCCAGATCCTCGAGAGACACCCCCATGCATGCTTGCTTTGCCCTCAGGTTCGAGGCTGTGACAGAAAGACCTGTTCGATAAAAGTACCTGAAGAGGAGAGGTGTTGCTGGAAATTCGGGATTTGTGAAATCCAAAGGGTTGCAGATTACATAGGCATTAGAGGAGGATTACCTGCATACAGACCTCAAAAAGAGGTGCTAGAAGACGATCCATTCTTTGTGAGGAACTACAATTACTGCATCGGGTGCCTTCGTTGTGTAATTGCATGTAAAGATATCGCAGGAGCAGAGGCCCTCACATTTACTAATGTGGAAGGTGAAGTGACTGTTGGCTTCAAGGGGCGGACTCCAAAGGAGGCAGGTTGTAAATTTTGTGGCATCTGTGTTCAGGTATGCCCTTCAGGGGCTTTATATGACAAAGAGGTAAAAATGGTCTCTGAGAAGGAGACCGTTCTCGTTCCATGCAGGAACGCCTGCCCTGCGGGCGTGGACGTACCTCGATACGTCCATCTGATAAGCGAAGGAAAGTTTGATGAGGCCAACCAAGTCATCCTTAAGAACGACCCTTTCCCTTCTATCCTCGGAAGAGTTTGTCATAGCCCCTGCGAACTCAATTGCAGAAGGGGAAAAGTTGATGAGCCGGTCTCGATAAAGAATTTAAAGCGGGTAGCTTCTCTGTATAAAGAAGAAATAGAACTCGTTCCCGGGCAGAGAACTGGGAAGAAAGTAGCCGTCGTCGGTTTAGGCCCATCAGGCCTAAGCTGTGTTTTTTACCTCTCTCTGATGGGTCATGATGTGACCGGATACGATGCCCTTCCTAAGGCCGGGGGAATGTTGCGGGTGGGCATACCTCCTTACAGGTTGCCAAGAGATGTTCTTGATTTAGAGCTTAAGAGACTTCAGACCCTCGGGGTAAAGTTGGAGACGGGGACTAAGATAGAATCAGTAGCCTCTCTCCTTTCTAACGGTTATGATGCTGTTTTCCTTGGTTTGGGTGCCCATAAGGAAAAGAAGGTGGAGATAGAGGGAGGGGGATATGCAATGGATGGGCTTGGATTGCTCAAATTATTTAATTTTACAGGCAGAATCGAGGTAGGAGAACGTGTAGCGATCTTAGGAGGTGGGAACGTTGCCGTTGATGTGGCAAGAATCCTCATCAGGGAAAATTGCCGACATGTGACCATTTTCTACAGAAGGACAAAGGAGGAGATGCCAGCCTATCGAGAAGAAGTGGAGGCAGCATTGGAAGAGGGGGTTATAATAGAGTTTCAAAGCGCCCCTCTAAAAATGGAGAAGAGGAATGGGTTACTCCATATTCAGTTCATAAAGATGAAAATGAGTGATGAAATGGACGAATCGGGCAGAAGAACGCCCCTTCCAGTGCAAGGAAGCGAGCATTGGCTTTCGTTCAATAATGTCGTTGCTGCTGTGGGTGAAACCCCTGACATTCCAGAGGGGATGAGGTCTTTGGTGGGGGAGGACGGAAGGTTATGGGTCCATAATAAAACCTTCATGACGAAAGCGGAAAGAGTTTTTGCAGGGGGGGATGTGGTCACTGGACCCAGAACAGTGGTGGAGGCTGTGACTGCAGGTAAAAGGGCAGCACTGGCCATAGATCGGTTCCTGATAAACAGAAAAGAAATAGAACTAACGAGAGATCAGGGATATCTTAAGCCCCATTGGGACTTCAACGAAAGAGGAAGGGCGTTTCCTGAAGTCTTGCGTGTTGATGAGCGACTACAAGGTTTTTCTGAAGTAATATCAGTCTTGGGAGAGGAAGCCGCTAAAGAAGAGGCAAAGAGGTGCATGAGGTGTTATTTCAGATTTATGGTCCCTGAGGTCACATACCCGCCAGAAAAGTGGATGCCTTTCGTTGAAGAGAACGTCTTAAATGTCCCTGAAGAAGAAGGGGTATATCAATTGTTCGATGAGGAGAAAAAGCTTTATAAGGTCTTTGGGACGGAGAACCTCCACGAAGCCCTGATAGATGAACTCGGCTATGGTAGCCCGGCAAAGTACTTCATTTATGAAAAGGAACCTATGTACACATCGCGGGAAAGGCAGATCCTCCAGCAATATATAAAAGAACATGGAAGGCTCCCCCCGGGCAATGATGAGATGGAAGAGCTATTTTAAGTAAATAAGGCGTTCAGCAGCATTGCTTTGTTCCTGTTTTTTTTGGCTAGCATTGTCCTCGGATGAGGGTGATAAATTCCAACTCGGGTTCTATCGGTGTTTACAGGATTGCTGGTAAGCGAATTCGTTCATATACATTTGAAGCAAAATCAGATTTAAGAGAGAGATACCCGAAAGGGTTTAGGAAGACTGAACTCGCAAAGAGGGATAAGACGACGAAAAGGAGAAAAAATACTAGAAGACAGTTTGGAAACTCAGTGGCCGGTGGTGGAGCTTCTCGGAGGCTTGAAGGCGGTGTTTTGCGGAAACCCTCGGAGGCTGTTCTTAGGAGTGTGAAGGATGGCATCAGCTTCAATGTAAATGGACAACCACATGATCTAAAGGTTGGAAATCAACCTGGCGAGGTTGACACATCTCACACGCTGGTTCACACCCTCAGGGAGACGCTGGGGCTCACCGGGACGAAGGTAGGATGCGATCACGGAGCGTGCGGAGCCTGCACTGTCCTTATAGATGGGAAACCAGTTCTTTCATGCATGACGTTGACCGTTGAGTGCCATGGAAAGAACATAACGACGGTTGAGGGGCTAAAAGATCCAGAAACGGGGAAACTACACCATCTTCAACAGGCCTTTATCGACCATACAGCCTTTCAATGCGGATTCTGCACGCCAGGAATAATCATCACCGCAAAAGCACTGTTGGATGAAAATCCGTTCCCTACGGAACAGGAAGTGAAGGAAGCACTTGCAGGGAACTATTGCAGATGTATAAGCCATTACCACGTTTTGAGTGCAGTGTTGGGGGCGAGCGGAAAAGAGAGGTAATATGAATGTCTAGAGAATATCGATTTATAGGAAAACCAACACCGCGGAAGGATGCCGTAGAAATCGTCACGGGGAAAGCTAAGTTCATTGGTGATATAAAGCGACCGAACATGCTGTATGGAAAAATTTTAAGAAGCCCATACCCCCATGCAAATATCAAGACCATCGATACAAAAAAAGCGAAGAAATTACGTGGCATTAAGGCCGTACTCACGTACAAGGATGTCCCCAACTGGAAAGCGGGAACCCCCCCTCACGTAGGCGTCCTCGATAGTAAAGTACGTTTCGTTGGAGACGCTGTAGCCCTGGTTGCTGCAAAGACTGAGGAAGTAGCTGAGGAGGCGTTAGGACTAATAGATGTTGAATATGAACGATTACCCGCTGTCTATGATGTAGAAGAAGCCATCAAGCCCGATGCTCCTCAGTTATATGCCGAATTCCCCAGTAACGTCTTTCCCCCCGGTTATCCTCCGTGGGGACCTAGATCTCTGCAAGAAGTTGTTATGGGTGATGCAGAGAAAGGGTTGAAAGAGGCTGACGTCATCGCTGAAGGAACATGTATGTATGAGAATATCCCAAATCCTCTGCCACCCGAACCTCCTGGAGTGATAGCTACATGGGAAGGACCCAGTAATTTGACCCTCTGGTCAGCAACACAAGGCACATATTTACTCAAGGTCGCACTGCGCCATATGATGGGGGGAGTTGATGTACGATCCATAGGAGGCCCATGTGGCGGTAGTTATGGATCAAAATATATTCCATGGCAACTCATTTTCGCTGCAGCAGCATTGGCGAAAGCGACGGATAGACCAGTTAAACTATGTTATAGTAAGGAGGAACACTTTGCTGCATACACGTTACGACTGGGATCCCGTTTTCATGGTAAGGTAGGAATCAAGAAGGATGGAACGGTAACGGCAGTATCAGGTGAGTGGCTCGTTAACACTGGTGCATTTTCAGATCTAACACAAGCGCAGGTTGCCGTCGGTTGTGGTGAGATACAACTCATGCTGAGATGCCCCAACTGGAGCCTCAAGAGTAAAGTTGTATGTACAAATCGGAATGCTTCGGGGATGGTTAGAGGTTTCGGCGGTCAGGAGCTCAAGTGTGCGTTCACTCCTATCTTGACAATGGCTATGGAAAAAGCTGATCTAAACCCGGTTGAGTTCTTTAAGAAAAACTATGTCAAGCCTGGTGACGGGTATTATTGGCGGGATGGGAATTGGCGGGTCTGCAGAGGCACGGACTATACAAAAGCTATTGACAAAGGTGTGGAAGTCTTCGGGTGGAAAGAAAAGTGGAAGGGATGGCTTCAGCCGACTGCAATTAATGGTTCGAAGAGGACAGGAGTGGGTGTTGGGGTGCACGGTAATGCTGATGTAGGTGAGGACGTGTCTGAGGCGTACGTTCGTTTAGATCCAGATGCTATGGCAGTAGTACATATATGTTTATCTGAACATGGAACCGGACAAAGAACTATGCTGTGTAAGATGGTCGCTGAAGTACTGAAACTGCCTCTTGAGCGCGTCAACATAACTCCGCCGGATACATTCATAAATCCGTTTGAATTTGGTACCGTTGGCTCTAGGGGCACCTATGCTTTAGGAAGTGCCGTTATAGCGGCTGCTGAGGAAGCCAAACAAAAACTGTTTGAGCAGGCTGCCCCAATGCTTGAGGTAAAGCCTGAAGATTTGGAAACTGAAAATGGAACGGTGTATGTGAAAGATAAACTTGAAGCAAGGATTCCATGGAGAAGGGTAATGGGGTATGATCGCACATGTTTAGGCTACGGGCGTTTTGAACCCGACTTTACCGTACCTAACTTCTTGATGTTATTTGTAGAGATTGAAGTAGACGTTGATACAGGGAAAGTAGAATTGCCGCGCGTCGTTACTGCAACCGACGTTGGTCAAATCATAGATCCCCTTACCCTTAAAAATCAATTCCATGGATGTCTTGGGTCTGCGGGGTTGGATAGTGCCTTGTTTGAAGAATCAGTTTTGGACAAAGCTACTGGGCGTATACTTAATGCTAATATGATGGACTACAAATGGCGCACATTTTCTGAACTTCCAACATTCCAAACAGTGATTCTGGAGACGCCATTTCCAACTCATCGTTTCAACTCTATAGGAGTTGGCGAAATAGTTTCTGCGCCCGGACCATCCGCAGTGCTAATGGCAGTTTCAAATGCCATCGGCAAGAAGTTGTACAAATATCCAATAACCCCCGACGAGATTCTCAAGGCTTTGGGTAAGATAAAGGGAACGAAGCATGATGAAATCTTTCTACCACTTTAGTGCGAAAACTGTCGACGAAGCTGTTAAATTATTGAAGGACTATAAAGGCAGGGCTAAGTTGATCGCGGGCGGGACAGACCTGCTTGGGACACTTAAGGACAGAATTGCCAAAGAATACCCTGAAGCTATCATCAATATCAAGACTATTTCGAGCCTGGACTACATTAAGGAGAATGCCGAAGGATTGAAGATAGGTGCTCTTGTGAAGCTTTCTAATTTAGCTCAATCCCCGACGGTTAAGGAAACATATAAAGTGCTCGCAGAGGCGGCTTATGCCGTTGGGACTCCCCAAATCCGAAATATGGGCACAATAGGTGGGAACTTGTGCCAGGATGTTCGCTGCTGGTACTATAGGTATCCAAATCAGATAGGAGGACGGATCCTTTGTCCGCGGAAGGGGAGTGGCCACTGTTTAGCTATAGCGGGTGACAACCGTTACCACGCCATCATGGAGGGGAACAAGTGCTTCGCGGTCTGCCCGTCAGACACAGCAATAGCCCTGACTGTTTTGGACGCAAAGATCAAGATCTTAGGGCCAAAAGGTTATAGGACAATCTCGGTCAGGGGTTTCTTCAAAACTTTGGGGAATACCCTCAAACCATACGAGATGGTAACAGAGATCCAGGTCCCCAGGCCTTCAGAGAAAGCCAGACAAACATTCCTCAAATTCACATTGAGGAAGCCCGTTGACTTCGCTATCGTCAGTGTAGCGTCGGTCATCACTGTCGAAGGTGAGGTCTGCAAGGACGCCAAGATAGGCCTTGGAGCAATAGCCCCGACACCTATAAGAGCAACGAAGGCAGAGCAAGCAATTAAAGGGAAGGCCATCGACGCTATAACAGCAGCAGAAACCGCAGAAGTAGCAGTTATGGGAGCAAAACCACTCAGTATGAATGCATACAAGGTTGAGATTACAAAAACTCTAGTGAAAAGAGCTATACTCTCTTAGAACCTAAGGTGCTCGGAAATGCATTTTCTAAGCCATTTAGGTCTTATCATGTTTTTAACTCTTGTTTTTCTGGGGCAGGAAAGATCTTACTGTTTCTTAAAAGTTTAACTTAAAAGAGGTCTATCACATTTAAAAATCGGAGTTCCTATGCGATTGGAATACCACACATATGAAGAAGCGAAAAAGAATTTTAAATGGAACGAACGATGGGAGGTCTTCAATGGAAACAGGCAAAAATTTAATATTGCTCATGAATGTGTAAGCCGACATGCATCAGAAGCGATAGGGATTAGAATAAAATTTGATGACCGGCGGAAAGAAATCTATACTTTTAGAGAATTTGATAGGCTTGTCTCGCAATTTGCCAATATGCTTGAAAGACTTGATATCCAAAAGGGGGATCGTATTGTTTTACTGCTGCCTCCTTCCTTGGAGTATTACTTTAGTATGTTCGGTACGTTAAAAAGGGGGGCAGTGGTTGTGCCTTGTTCCCCACTCTTTGGGCGCGAAGCCATTTCCTTTCGGATCGAGAATTCCAAAGCCAAAGCAATCGTTACTACAAAAGATATGGTGAGTTTGGTCGACAAGAAGTTTGCTCCCACTTTGCAATTGATTGAAGCGGAACAACTTCGTCATGCGATCAAAGGCGATAAGGAGGCTTATGAATCAGATACTTCGGCTGACACACTAGCGATGATCCAATTCTCCAGCGGTACGACGGGTGCACCAAAGCAAGTCATGTATCGTCATGGGGCTTTAACCGTGTCAGCCCCACAGGTTAAATTTCAGGTTGGGCTTCAGTCTGATGACAACTTTTTTTGTCCTTCATCACCGGCTTGGGGTCATGGGATTTGGTTTGGAACAATGAGTCCGTTAATTTTTGGTCGAGCGATAGGTGCCTATTCAGGAAAATTTGATCCCGAGATTCTCCTTGAAGCTCTTGAAGAATTTGAGATTACAAACATATCAGCTATTTCATCCCACTACCGTTTGATCATGAACTCTGGAAAGATTGAAAATTACAGACTGAAGATTAAAAGGATGACCTATACAGGCGAAGCCATGACTATGGACGTCATCCAGTTTTTCCAAGACAAGCTGGGTATTACCCCCCATTGCATGTATGGGACAACCGAGGTGGGACCGATTTGTTCTGATTATGCAGGATTTGTTGATTGGAAGGTAAAGCCTGGGAGTCTCGGAAAGCCGACAATCGGCGGCTATAGGGTAGCCGTCCTTGATGAAAAGGGAAATGAATTGCCTCCGGGTGAGGAGGGGCAAATAGCCTTATGGAACGGCAGCGGATGGACCAGAGTTGGCGATATCGCTTATCAAGACGAAGATGGATACTTTTGGTATAAGTGCAGAGCTGACGATGTGATCATATCATCGGGATATACAATTGGTCCAATAGAGATTGAGGAGGCCCTTAAGAAACATCCCGCTGTCATTGAAGTGGCTGTGGTGGGAAGTCCTGATAAGGACCGGGGAGAGGTGGTTAAGGCATTTATAAAAACAAATCGGAATCCTTCTGAACAATTAAAAGAAGAGATCCAGGAGTTTGTGAAAGCTAATTTAAGCAAACATGAGTATCCAAGGAAGATTGAGTTTTTGGAAGAATTACCAAAGACGCCCGATGGCAAAATTAAACGGAAAGAATTAAAGGAAAGGGAAAAACAAGGAAGACGGATATGAGACATTTCTAAGGTTCCTATCCATTCTTAAAATAAGGACGAAAGGCCATAAGAACCAATAAAGTGTTACTATTCCCACTGGAATAGGGTTTCAATATTTTTAGAGATTGGGACTGGAGGGTGAATTAGAGCAATGGAAGAAACAATAATGGCAGAAGAGACCTTTACTCCCGAGTTAATTGAGGAGATGCGGGGTAAGATCGGCTTAAAGCTCCGAACAGAGGACGCCGTTTTCAATGAAGAAGTAACGCGGACAGCTCTAAGGAAATTTGCGGATGGGATTGGAGATCCCAACCCTCTTTGGCGAAATGAAGAGTATGCCCGAAATACTCGCTATGGAAACCTTGTGACTCCTCCGTCATGGGTCTTTAGCGTCCTAGGAGGGCTCCAGTTTGGATGGAGGGGTCTCGCGGGATTTCACTCAGGCAGCGAATTTTTTTTCTACAAGCCGATTCTATTAGGGGATAAGATTTCGCCGGAAGAGATATTTACCGGATTTGAAGGTCCTAAACCAAGTGCCTTTGCTGGATTAATGGTGGTGGACTATTTCGATAACATATACCGTAATCAAAGGAACGAAACTGTTACTAAAGTCATTCGATGGATAATTAGAACTGAGAGAAAAGGAGCTAGAGAAAAAGGGAAATATCAACAGATTCTGGTTCCACATCCATGGAGTGAAGACGAACTGAAGAAAATTGAGGAAGAAGTGCTCAGTGAAGAGATTAGAGGAGCAAATCCTCGGTACTGGGAGGACGTTCGTATAGGGGACAGTTTACCCCTGTTGGTGAAGGGACCTTTAGGACTAACAGACATGATAGCGTTCTTCATTGGAGGAGGATCCCCTGTCAAATTGGAAGCCCACAGCGTCGCGCTCCAAAAATATCGACAAAAACCTAAATGGGCTTTTCGTGACCCTCAAACTTTTGCTCTTGAACCCATTTTTGCTGTTCATTATAATAAGTCTGCATCTAATGCTATGGGATTACCTTACCCTTATGATGTCGGAACCCAAAGGCATTGTTGGCAAATCCAGTTACTCACGCATTGGATGGGAGATGATGGATGGCTCAAGAGATGTCGGGCAGAATACCGTAAGTTTGTTTATCTTTCTGATGTCTTATGGATCAAGGGGAAGATCAAGAATAAATACATTGATGCAGATGGAGAACACTGCGTCGATATTGAGACCTCGGCGATTAACCAGCGTGGTGAAGAAGTAATGCCAGGAGATGCCACAGTGGTTCTTCCTTCGCAAGGAAAGAAGTTGTGGCCACTTAATAGAAGACTATAAAGGCCTGCCCGTTATATTGGAAACCATTGATTGTGAGGTTGGCGTTATTTTATAGAAACCCTTGATGCATACGACTTATGGCAGAAATTGATTTCTGGAGAAGGTATATTTTCTTCCCAGAACGTGAACTCTGGGTTTGGCCTGAAGATTATGGCCTTAAATATAAAGAAGTTTGGTTCAAAGCCTCTGATGGAGCGCTCCTATATGGATGGTGGATTCCTAGGGGAAGATTCGTAATGCTATTTGCTCATGGGAATGGAGGTAACATCTCATATTGCGTTGACATCGCAGCAAAGTTTTTTAATGAGGGGTTCTCCGTTTTTCTTTTCGATTACCGGGGATATGGAAAAAGTAAAGGGAGACCAACTGAAAAGGGAACTTATAAAGACGCAGAAGGAGCCGTTAAATACCTGCATGGAAAACTCGGTATTCCGTTATCAAGAATTGTTCCGGTCGGAGAATCCATGGGAGCGGCAGTCGTTGTGGAGTTATGCGCCCGTTACAATTTTCGGGCAGCAGTATTTATTTCTCCTGCCATCAGTTTTTTACAGGCCATGTCCCATCTCTTTCCTAATCACCCGTTGACCAATAAGTTTTCCCGAATTTATGATTCCTCAAAAAAGATGTCAAAGATCCATTTTCCGGTGTTGATCATCCATGGAGACAAGGATGAGTTGGTCCCTTTCGAACAGGGCAAGGAACTTTTTTGCCTGGCAAACCCTCCAAAAGCTTTCTATCGAGTACGGGGTGCGAGCCATAACGATGTTTATGAGAAAGGCGGGAAAAGGCTTTTTGGGCACATTAGAGAATTTGTTCATCAGGCAAAATCGGGGTCATGAGGTGATGTTTGGAAGATGAAAAGTAGGGACATAGAACGGTATAATAATGACCTTAAGGTCATGCATATTAAGATTGACTTTCATGCTGCAAACTGGTGGAAGCAAAAAAGAATATTGGGAACTAAGGCTAACGACGAATAAGAATTGGCTTCCAAAAACTTTCTTTGAGGTGGGTTGATGATTGAAGAAATTTTGGCAGACCTATATAAAATCGATATTCCTCTTCCCAAGAATCCCCTGAGAGCCCTCAACTCCTACGTGATAAAGAACACGGAACGAAATTTGATTATTGATACAGGGTGGAATCAAGAAGAATGTATGAAGGCAATGCAAACTGGTTTGAGGGAACTTGGAGTGGATATAAGGAAAACGGACTTTTTTATTACTCATCTCCATCCAGATCACCTTGGCCTCGTCTCGGACCTCGCCACAGAGACCTCGGTTATATACTTCAACCAGCCCGATGCTGACCAGATTAAATCTGGTATCCACTTGGATGATTTTATTAGCTTGGCTCGTTTGAATGGTTACCCTGAAAATGAGCTTCAAGCAATCCGTCAGAGTCATCCTGGTTTTGAGTTCAGAGCAAAAGAGGACTTGGTTTTTCATATCTTGAAGGAGAGTGACACAATAAGCATCGGAGACTATCTATTCAAGTGCGTTGAAACACCTGGCCATACCAGGGGTCATATGTGCCTCTATGAACCCAACAAGAAGATCTTAGTGGCTGGAGATCATATTCTTAATGACATAACTCCCAACATTCTATTGTGGTCTGATGAGTGGAATCCTTTGAAGGAATACCTGGAAAGCTTGGATAAGGTCTATGAACTCGATATCGAGCTAGTATTACCTGGCCATAGGGGTATTTTCAGGAACTGTAAAGAGAGAATTCAGGAATTAAAACATCATCACCAAAAGAGGTTTGATGAGATTATTTCTATTTTAGGAAAAGGTGGTAAGAATGCTTTTCAGGTAGGATCTCTGATGAACTGGGATATTATCTATGACTCTTGGGATTTGTTCCCTGTTTCGCAAAAATGGTTTGCCATTGGGGAAGCGATTTCCCACTTAAAATACCTTGAGGAAAAGAAAAGAATAAAAAGGAAAATGGAGAACCAGAAAATAGTTTTTTCATTGAGTATAGATCATGTAACTTAGTCGATACAATGTTGCAAACCAGCCTGAGAACTATAACGGTTGCCAATAGGCCGCACTAAGAGTATATAAAAAAACTCTTAACCAATTCATGACAGAATCTGCAAAACGAAAGAAGGCATAGAATTTCAGAGTAAATTTGAAGGAGGGAATAATTTATGGAAGAAAACTTGTATAAAGAAATGTTTGATAATTTACCTCCCGAACCAGGCTTATTGCTCCGCAATGGTGCACCGGATCATGGAACTTCTCAACCGTTTGGGCATAAAGGAAAAGTTTGTCATCACCGGGGGCATCGCCAAAAATGAAGGCGTGGTGAAAAGGCTGGAGAAGGAATTAGGGATTAAAACGGCTGAGCGTGTCTGGTACAAGAAAGAGTATATCGATCGTGAATATCCCTTTGACACTCAGCTTGCCGGTGACATTGGAGCAGCCCTGTTTGGACAGGCTCTGTTGAAGATGGGCAAGGCAAAGAGTGCAAGAAAAGCCTAAAAAGGTTAGAGGTTCAAGGCATGAGGTCTGAGGCAAAACCTTGATTAGCCTCCGACCTCTAACCTCAATCCTCCAACATGGAGAAGACATGATTGCCAATTATGGTTTTAAAGATGGCTCTGGCGATTGGTATGTCACCATCGATACGGACAAATGCAATGGATGCGGGAAGTGCCCAGAAGTTTGCCCGGCAAAAATCCTTGAAGTAGGACCGGATGAGATCGATATCTTCCGTGAAGAACCGGTAGCCTTTGTAAAACACGAGGAGCGCAAGAAAGTAAGGTATAGTTGCGCCCCATGCCGGCCTGGTTATGGTGAAGGACCACCGCCCTGTGCCAGCGTCTGTGAACCAAAAGCCTTCTCATTCTCAGAAGGATGGAAGCTTTTATACGGCCATAAATAATTTCTTTCCTGTCCATAGAATGATACAAGCATACCGCTCTGTTCCCTGAGTGTAAAAATCACTTTTATAATAGAGCGGTAATTTTATATGAGTTAAGAATATTGCAATCTCGAATTTAAATTTTACAATTAAATGAGATAGGATTGATTTGTGTCTAGTTTTAAAAGGATCGTGTGCGATGTCGTCCCAAGACAATAAGACTGAGTTTGAACCAAAGATAGTTGCTTTTCTCTGCAACTGGTGCTCTTATCGAGGTGCAGAGTTAGCTCATTTTATAGGAGACTATGAAAAGGCAAAAGAATACCTTAAGGCCTATAATTGGGCTATTGTTTACAAGAAATATATTCCTGTGGAAGGATTAAGATTTCTTTGCAGCCCATCTATTGTAGAAACCATAAGGGCCAAGGAACAACGGCATGCATTAGGTTCTTTATTACGTTATGTGTATGGTAAAGGAGTTTGGTAGAGCGTGCTGCTTTTTATGATGGTTATTATTTTGCTATCAATTGCCATTTTGGCCCTTGTCTTTATAAATACTGTGAAAAGTTTAAAAATTGTCAGGAGATTGAAATGGGCGTATGCCGCTTTCCCTATAAAGCCAAGCCTAGTGTGGAACAAACTTTTTGTATCGATTTCCTAAAGCTATCATCCCAGCTGGGATGGGATTACCATATGTTAGGTCCTTGTGTATTTCCTGAGGATCTTCCTAATGGCTATCGCCCTTATCTTATTGGTCTCATTTTGATAACCTGAAGGCGGCCTCTTTCTAGTTTGCCCGCGGGGCCATTGCATTTTTAGAGTAATAAAAAGAAGACCCATATATTTCATAAGATTAACCTCACCATAAGCAGAAAAGTGTCTATCAATGAAACACTCTTAACTCGGTAACCTGTGCTGGATTTCCCTAAATTTTTCCAAAATTATCCCAAAGTTTGCGCATATCCTTATAATATTGAAACCAGCCTCAAAGGAGTAGATCAATAAGTGGCACTTTCTTCAACGTACATTCTATAACCAATCACCATTAAAACCCCGATTTCTGATAGCAAATTAAAAATCCTTGTTCTTTCGATGGCAATCTTACTGACAACCAAAGTAAACTGTCCAATTAGCAAAAAATATGCTTGAAATTTGACAAGGTGTAACTCGGAATTTCGTTTCAACAAGTTATTGTAGCTCAATCCACAAAAGATGTTGAATGCCTGTGGAATCAGATATTCCTCCTCTTGATGGAAGCCCTCTCCACCATTTTGCGTAAAGAGTAGGTACATATAAGTTTTGAAATGGGTTGATGAATTGTAAGAAATTCAGGAAAACCAATTTCATACATCTCATCTTGTTCAAATTTTTGACTACCTACATCGGTTGGATGTGTAATCGCTAATTTGAATAAACTCAAGAATGTCTCTGAAATCAAATCCTGATGGTATGGTCCATTTATTAAATATCACAATTATGTCACACTACCCGGGATATGGAGGTTATGGCTCAAGTTGAGCTTGACCAAAAGCCAAAGAAGTCGTATGGTTATAAATGAAGCGCCCATAGCTCAGATGGATAGAGCGTCGGACTACGAATCCGCAGGTCGGGTGTTCGAATCACCCTGGGCGCGCCATGCACCATGTGAGGTGCATGGCAGCCCTAAACCTCACATGGTTTAGGGCGCCATAAGATACACCACG
>Ga0184631_10000022_pt1 | contig 29677 bp, 24 predicted proteins | sample PLM4_90_b1_FD_133160 | JGI IMG/M metagenome (GOLD analysis project Ga0184631, IMG submission 133160) | Groundwater sediment microbial communities from an aquifer in East River, Colorado, USA - PLM4_90_b1 | ecosystem: Environmental > Terrestrial > Soil > Riparian zone | place: USA: East River... | reverse complement strand
TTATTATTAAAAATATGAAAATACTCGTTACCGGCGGAGCCGGATTTATTGGATCCCATTTAGTTGATGCTTATATAAAAGAAGGGCACACGGTTGCCGTTGTAGATAATCTTGATACCGGAAAAAAAATATTTGTTAATCCGAAAGCAAAATTTTACAAAATAAATGTGGCAGATATCAAAAAAATGGACGCTATCTTTAAAAAAGAGCGCCCTGAATTAATTGCCCATCTTGCAGCTTTTGATTATATTGCACGCTCGGTTAAAGAACCAGAGAATGCTATTAAAATAAACGTGCTCGGGACATTAAACATTTTAAAGCTTATGGTAAAATATGATTCAAAGAAAATACTCTTCGCCTCAACTGGCGGGCCACTTTATGGTTTTTCTCCAAAACCATTGCCTTTAATAGAAGAAAGACCAATAGAATCCGTTTCTCCTTATGGTGCCAGCAAAGCATTTGCCGAAGAATTAATCAGATTATATTCCCGACTTTATAAAATTAAATACACGATTTTCCGCTATCCGAATGTTTATGGACCAAGACAATATCCAAAAGGTGTTGGAAAAGCCGTGGCTATCTTTTCAAAATTACTCCTTGATAATAAACGCCCCACTATTTTCGGGGATGGATCAAAATTCCGAGATTATGCCTATATAGATGACGTCGTAAAAGCCCATGTTTTAGCCATAAAAAAAGGCGATGATGCAACAATAAATCTCGGATGGAGAAAAGCTGTAAGCGACCTGGAACTTTTAAATGCGGTCAAAAAATCATTAAACAGCGATATTGTTCCGGTTTTCGGATCAAGACAACCAGGAGAAGTTGACGGCTTTTATTTGGATATAACAAAAGCAAAAAAACTTCTCGGATGGGAACCAAAAATAACAATGGAAGAAGGTATGAAAAAAACGGCTGAATACTACAAGCTTTGCAAGAAACTAAAAAAAGCATACATACGGTAATATAATTTACTCACATAAAAAATCTGCCCCACTGTATATCGGGGCAGATTTTTTATTATCACCGAGAAATCAAATGCTTTAAGTTGGAAAGCATTAATCGTAATGATTTTTTTATAAAATTAGGCAAGAAAGTATATAGATATTGCGAATAATTTAATAAATAAGCCGAGTAAAAATTTGGGTAGTTTTTTTTATGAGTTCTAAGAATATTTAGCGTCATCTGGGATGCCGCTCTAAGATGTAAAAAAGAATAGTTTTGATCGCTTAAATAACAAAGCCAATATTCCGGTAAATTATATAATTTACCGACTTCCCCCAGCTTAAGCCATAAATCCCAGTCTTCTGTAAATTTCCAGTTGCCATATCCCCCGGCTTTTTCCGCTGCCTCTTTTAAAAACAGCGCACTTGCATGAGCAAACGGATTAGCAAACAAAGCTTTTTTGCGTATTTGCCCGTCTGATTCAGGTTTTAAATACCTGAAAAGTTCCTTGCCATTATTATCAACTACTATCACGCCAGTGCCGCACAAAACATATTCTGGATTTTTTTCAAGAAACTCCACCTGTTTTTTAATCTTATTTACATTACACCAATAGTCATCATCATCAATTCTGGCAATATATTTTCCTTGCGCCATAGCCATTCCCTTTCTTAAATTTCCTGCAACCCCTTCTTTTTGCCAAACATTTTTTTCATTATTAATTATTTTTATTCGTCTATCTTTTTTTTGCCATTCATCCAAAACTTTTTTCGTATCATCTGTTGAAGCATCATTAATAATAATTAACTCCCAATCTTGGAATGTTTGGCCAATTACGCTTTTAATAGCCCACGCCAATAAATTCGCACGATTATGAGTTGCCATTATTACACTAACTAAAGGTGTCATATTTTTATGATTTCTTTAAAATCTTCCTGCGCTTTCTGATATCTTTCCGGCGTACCAATGTCTTTTAAATAATCTTGAGTTTCATAACCATAAAAATTCAGTCCTTTATCCAGAATATCCGGCAATAAATTGTGATCAATTTCATAATATTTATTTTCAGGAATAAAATCAGTTATTTTCTTATTAAAAACATAGATGCCTCTCATTGATTTATATTTTTCCGGCAACTTCTCATGGGGTTTTCTGTTAACCTTTAAAAATTTTAAATTTTCATCCACTTCAGCCAAATCAGAATCATGTGGATGGCTTGTCTCGCCCACTATTTCAATACCCATTGCATCAGACTTTTCCAAGTACGCCTGATATAATTTCCCATAATCAACTAGACTTAAAACATCACCATAAGAGAGCAAAAATTTATCATCAAGTTCTTTCTCAAAATTTTTAATTGCTCCTGCAGTCCCTAAAATTTCCGGCTCAAATTTATAAATAATTTTTACTCCCCATTTTGAACCGTCTCCAAAATAATTCTTTATGACATCAGGCAAATAATGAAGGTTAATTAAAAATTCAGTAACTCCAAATTTTTTATATTGTTCAATATTGCGCTCCAAAAGTGGCCTCCCCGCTATAGGAACCATTGCTTTTGGAATTGAATCCGTTAAAGGTCTCAATCTGGTGCCAAACCCTGCACAAAGAATTATTGCTTGCATATGATATTATTTAAATTTCTTGAGAACCTATTTCTTTATAATTAATAACACCCTGAAAATAATTGGTGATCAAATGACAGATTGTTTCATGAATACTTTCAACAAGATCGTATCTTCCCTTTTCCGTCGGAACTAAAATTTTAGCATCGGCCAACTGGTTTAATTTTCCCCCATCAAATCCGCTCATGCCGATAACCGGTATTCCTTTTTCTTTTGCAACTTCTACGGCTTTTATAATATTTGCTGAATTTCCAGAACTACTTATGGCAACTAAAACATCCTGTTCCTGAACATAATTTTTTAAAGGCCCGGCAAACACCATATCATAACCAATATCATTAGCCCATGCGGTAAGCTCCGCATCAGTAGTCGGCAATGCAACAGATTGAAACCTTTTAACATCCTTATGGATATGGTGCCCAAAAACAGTTTTATTTAAATCACCAACAAAATGGCGCGCGATTGCCAAAGATCCGCCATTGCCAATTACATAAATTCTGCCATCCCTTTCATAGGCAGCTTCAAGAATTCTAAAAGCCTTGGAAATCTCGTCATGAGAAACCTGCTTCATATAATGATTCATTTCATCAAAAAATTTTGTTATGTGATTTTTCATTCGTCTTTAAAACGCTTATTTCAATTGCTTATTATCTATTATTTATAAGTAATTTTATAACTTATGTCAATTAAAACTATTTGCGATCATCTCTGTAAACAATATCAACTCCGCACTCAGTGAATTTAAACGGTAATTCCTCAAATCCAATCAAACCTTCCTTATTTGCCAAAGCGACAACCTTTTCTTTAATATTTGCCATTTTATCCGGAGAAGCCATAAAAAGCATGCATCCACCTCCTCCGGCGCCTAAAATTTTACCACCCCATGCGCCGGCATTAATTCCTTCTTCATAAATTTTATCAAAACTATTGCTTGAAATTTTTGACGCCAAGCTTTTTTTCCTTTTCCACGCCTCATCAAGCATTTTGCCCGCTTGTTCAAAATCACCCTTTAAAATTAATTCCTCAAATTTAAAAACTGAATCGGACATATTTTTCAAAACTTCCATTTTATCAGCTATATTACTTTTTTGTTCCGTCAAAACACTGCTGGCATCTCTTGTGGTTCCGGTAAAAAATAAAATCAAATGTTTTTGAAAATCATTTTTTGTTTTATGTAAAATATTAACCGGTTTAACATCAACTGACTCATCACTATTAAATTGAAATACATTAAAACCGCCAAATGCCGCCGCGTATTGGTCTTGTTTTCCAATTGGTTCTTTTAAAATATCTATTTCCAATCTACTAGCTGCCTCAGCAATATCTTGTTTAGATAAACTGTTGCCCAAATAAGAATTTAAAGCTTTTAATAAAGCGACTGAAAAAGTGCTTGACGAGCCAAGTCCGGATTTTGATGAAATATCTGCAAATGAAGCAATTTCAATATTTTTATCAATCCCTAAATCTCTTAGAGCTTCTCTAATTCTGGTATGCTTTAAATCATCTAAATTATCAACAACTTCCGTTTGTGTATATTTAACAATAATTTTTTTTGCATGTGGAATATGGTTAGCAATAACATAAGTAAATTTATCAATTGCGACCGAAAAAACCCTCCCTGGATACTGCCTGTAAAAATCTGGCAGGTCAGTTCCTCCTCCGACAAAACTTATCCTTAATGGCGCTCTTGCTATAATCATAAAAACGAATTAATTTTAATATATTATGATACCGGCTATTTTTTTAGACAGAGACGGCGTTTTAATTCAGCGAGCTGAACTAACTTGGGAAAAAGGGCAACTAAGATTATCACCAAAAATCGTTCCTTTTATCCGCCAACTCAATAATAAAAATATACCAATAATTGTAGTAACAAATCAACCTGTCGTAGCCCGCGGATTGATTTCCGAAAAAGGAGTGGAAGATCTTCACCAAATACTCCAGAACAGGCTTAACAAACAGGGAGCGTTTATTGACAAATTTTATTTTTGTCCCCATCACCCTGAAGCGACATTAAAAAAATATCGCGTTGTTTGCGATTGTCGAAAACCAGAAATTAAATTATTTAAAGAAGCGGCAAAAAAATTTAAAATAAATCTTAAAAAAAGCATAATGATCGGCGATATGACACAAGACATTCTAGCGGGTAAAAAAGCCGGAATGAAAACAATTTTAGTGAAATCAGGCTACGGAGGAAAAGATGGCAAGTATGCAATCAAGCCTGATTATTATACACGAAATACCGCAAGTGCCTTAAAATTAAGTTTGACAATTATCTAATAATAATCTATATTCTTATTAGATCGTAACAACCAAAAATTCTGAATTAATTTAAGGAGGAATCAAAAATGTTGGATATACTAATGATATTTCCGAGGCCGTCAGAGACATCACCGCAGAAAAACCCGCCACTCTCCATTTTTTATCCCGGAGAAGCCGCAGCGCGCCAAGGATTCCAAGTGGAGTATTGGGACGAACGCGTGGACAGCTGGCCCGATTTGAAAGAAAAGGCTCTTCGCGCCGGTGTCTTCGGCATAAGCTCACTTTCGGGCTTTATGCTCAGCCGCACCATTGAACTTTTAAAATGGTGCAAAAGAGAACACCCGGACAAGCCGACAATTTTAGGCGGCGTCCATGCAACTTTTCTGCCGGAAAATTGCTTGCAGGAAAATTATGTGGACTATGTAGTCCTGGGCGAAGGCGAAGACCGGCTCCCGAAACTGCTTCAAGCAATGCAAAGCAAGATCAGCTTTGAGGAAGTGGATGGAATCGGCTGGAAAGAAAACGGAAAAATCCGCATCAATCCGCGGACCAAAGTCTTTGACTTCCAAAACGCCTACGTCAGCCCGCTTTCGGAAAGAACGGAAAAATACTTCAAAATCGCCGCAAAGCGAAACGAAGTCATTCTCCCGATTTCCCGTGGCTGCCCCTGGGCTAACAACAAACGAGCCTGCTCGTTCTGTTCAGTCAGGGACCAGTACCTCGGCACCTATCGTTTCGTTTTACCGGAAAAATGGATTGCCGACCTGGAGTGCATTTACAAGATTCATCCATTCACCTCCATTGAAATGGAGGACGAGAACTCCGTTCACTTCGTCACCAGTATTGAGTATGCCGCTGCCTTGAAACATAAGGACATCAAGCACCATCTTCATCTGAGAGCCGACCAGCTCCAAAATGAAGAAACAGTGCGACGGTTGGCGGAAAACGGCTGCAATCGAATCCATGTTGGCGTTGAATCAGGAAATGACCGTGTCAGAAATGAGATCTACCACAAAGGGGAAGAAGCAAAGTGCTTCACAAAAGCATCGTCACTCTTGGCTAAATACGGAATCGAGGGAGTTTACACCTATGTAATAGGCGCCCCGACCGAAACCAAGGCCGAGATGATTCAAACCCTGGAACTGACGGACAAGTTAAGCTGTTTGCATCCAAAAGGGAAGTCACGTTCTACAGTTTATGTGCTTATGGCGTTGCCAGGCACAGACATTTTTATTGAAGCACAGAAGGCGGGGTGGTGGTTCCCAAAAACAATGGAAGAATGGTCAAAAGTGTCGGCCGCATATAATCCGACACTGCCTGCCGAGATGAACAACGTTTATCTCGTCGCGGGATTGCATCATAACTGGTATCACAAAACCCGGCAAAACTTCCCTGGCAAATGGCGGCTTGCGATTCTCCCCTTCCAAGCTCTGGTTGAGTTTCGCTGGAAACTGAAGTTTTTCAAATTTTTCGCAGTTGAAAAATTTATAATTGAAAAGCTCATACACTGGCGCAGCAGGCAATCAACCGGACAAAAATAGTATTTGAATGTTTCACTAACAATCCGCTCCTCAATACATCAAGGAAGCGGATTTTTTTACTTTAAAATTTCTTTAAAAATCTTATCTAACCTCTCATTATAAGCATGGTTTTTTAAAGTCTTTTCATATCCTGCAGCCGCAATTTTAATACGTTCATTTTCATTTTTTAAATAATATTTAATTTTTGAAATTAAATCATCAATATTTTTATAGACAACAATTTCTTCTCCAATTTTATAATAACTGCCTAAATCATCAGCCATTGAAGTAATCAGAAATCCCCCGCAAGCCGGAATCTCAAAATGTCGAGCCTTAATTTGAGAAATTCCCCGCGAAATCCAACACTTAAAATTATTTATAAAATTAAAACTTGGAATAATTTTATTTATTGACCTCTTTAAAAATAGCCTGCCCAAGGAATTAACATTAAAATACCCCGACGCGGGATTTAAAGCCAAATTTATTTTACTATTCGAAAATATTTCCATCATTTTTTGTTGACTTACTTTACCAGCCGGCCATCCGCTGCCGTAAGCAATAACATTTATCCCCGCTTTCTGAAGTTGAGAGATTATTTTTTGACGAGGGCGACTCCATGTCCCAACAAAAGAAACCTCAAATTGTTCTTCTTTCCTTAAGATAGGCTTATAAGTTTCAATATTTGCCGCCCACTGGCTGCGAATGACATTTTTCGCCCCAATTTTATTATACTTTTCCACCGCTTTTGAATATGTGGTTATTACCAACGAAAAATATTGGGCGTAATATTTGGAATAGTTATCAAATCTCCAATGGTCGTCTGAAAACCAGGCAATGCTTTTTGTATATTTTTTTATCTCTTCTAAAATATTTTTATCGAATTCATCCGTAAACATGAAAGCGAAAAAAATATCAGGTTTTTCTTCCTTAATTATACTTAATAGTTTTTTATTCCACCCATTTTTACCAATTTTTAAAATATCGTCATATGGAAAATAAATAACCTCAATATTTGGCAATAACTTTAAAAATTCATAAAAATTTATATGCTCAAAACTTAGCCCTAAGTCAGGATTATAATTTGAATATTTAAGCCCAGAATAAATTATTTTCATAGATATTTCCTTTAAATTAATTGTTTTTTAATCCCGAATTACATAGAATTAATGCTATACTTTAATTTATTATAACATATGCAATTATCAACCACCTATCAAAAATTCATAGATAAAATATTACCGTATTTATTTGCAATAGCATCATTTGGCTTAATGGTCAGAATCTCAAATATAGATTTTAATGCAGCAAATCCAGCAAGTTTATTTATATTTGATTTTTTAACTAAAAAAATTGCTTTTAATTTATCTTTAATTAAATTATTTGATTTATTAATTGTAATTATACTTTTTTTAATTATATATAGCGTAAAATTTAAAAAATTGCTTATAACAATAAAATCAGATATTAAGCAATGGATTATTTATTTTTCATTTATTTTAATTTTTTTAATAATCGGGCAAATAATCGGTTTTTTAAATACCGGGGCATACAACTTACCTGATGTTTGGCCCCACTTTTTAAGAACTTTATTTAACTTTTTTGTTTTCATAGCTGTTTTAATAATTTTTACTTATGATAAAAAACTAATTAGATGTAGCATGTATGCGATTATTATTTCTCCAATTGTCATGTTGCCTATTTTTTTAGGTTATTTTAAAAACGACTATCTAAATGCCGGGTATAGATTAACGGGAACGATGGTAAATCCACAAAATTTAGCAATCTGGCTGGCTATTTCTTTTATCCTTGGATTGGCATTTTTATTACAAAAACCTGAGGCGTGGAAAAAAACATTGCTCGGCCTATGGTTGTCTATTATAAGTTGTTTTATTTTATGGACTCTTACCAGAGGGGTTATATTAGCTCTTTTTGTCTCAATTTTAATAGCCGTAATATTGTTACTCAAAAATAAAAATCCAAAAAATGCTTTTTTACTATTACTAATAACTATTATAACTTTCACTATTGGCTATTTACTAATTCCTCCCAAATCCCAAACTGTATTAGTAAGTCGCACTTTTAATACCCAACAAATTAATGTCAATATTGGTGAAAATACGATAAGTACTACTGAAATTTACAACAGCACGCCAAAAGGAATGTTCACTGATCCGATAAGATTAAAAATTTGGGGAAAAGATATTAATTTGATTATTTCCCATCCGTTTGGGCTTGGCTTTAATTACCTGATAATAAAACCACATCAACTACCAGAATATTTATTCTACCCATCATTTACCGTCAACACTTTTTTAGAAATAGCGCTAGCGGGAGGATGGGGAGCCTTAATAATATTTATTATTATGATAATTAAAATATTTACCTCATCAATTAAATATTTTAAAAAAGATGATTACATTTCCTGGGCGTGGTCATTTTCATTATTAACATTTCTTATGGCGTCCTTATTTACTGATCACTTCTTATTCAGAAATTTGTGGTTTATTTTGGGTGGAACCGCAGGAATTTACCTTTCAAAAAAATATTTCAACGAAAATACTATTTGCTAAAATTTATTTCTTTTAGCCACACCTCCAGCATATCTTTTTCATTACCAACAAGAGAAAGCTCCAAAATTTCTTTTACCCTTTCTTTTTCATTTATTTCACCTTCATTTTTAGCAGCAAAACAAACTAAGTTTGGTAATTTATTAAGACCAATTTTTGAAAATATTTTACCAGGCAATATTTCTCCTATAATTTCAAACACAAATTTTGGCATAAATTTTTTGACCAAATTATTTTTATAGGTAACGCAATTAATATCTTTAAAACCAAGTTTTGAAAGAATAAAATTAAATTTATCCTCGGACCAATAATCTTTATGATATGCCCAACTTGCCTCATGAGAACCAAATAAGTGTCTCCCCAGTTCAAAGCGAGTTTTTAAATCTTTGGTATCCAAATATTTTTTTATACAGCCATCAAAATCAGGTGTCTCAATCACCAAAACTCCACCAACTTTCAGCCATCTGCGCCACCTTAATAAAAGAGTCAGTGCCTCCTGACGTGAAAAGTGTTCAAAAACATGATGGAGGCGGATTTCATCAATAGTGTTATTTTCAAATTTTAAATCAAATATATTAGAGCGGATATCCGCCTTTCCGCTTATTATCGTCTGATCCTCAATCGGCAAATCCACATTTATATAACCTTCTAAATAATTATCCCCGCAACCCAAATGAATTTTTTTTTGTTGTTTCATATTAATAAAGGATTTTTAATTTTTAAAATTATTCATTGAGATTCTTCGTTAAACTCAGGATGACAGAGTTACTGGTTACTTTTTTACTTCCCACACAAGGCAAAATTCTGAAATCGGATTTACTTCCACTTCTGAGAAAAACTCCTTGAAAAGATTCTCCAAATCTTTCTGATTATATTCCCTAATATGGAACGGGGATCCTGAAAAATTTTTCTTTTTTGTCGGATTAAGCGGCGTAGATCCAATATAAACTCCATCATCTTTCAAAGCAAGTTTTATCTGTGGTATTAATTTTCTAAAGTCATCTTCACTTAAATGTTCTATAAATTCACTGGAAACCACAGTATCAACATCTTTTGGTAAATTATTATTTACAGCCAAATCCTGAGTTACATATTCAATTTTAGGATGTTTACACCTAAAATCAGCGATCTTATCAACTCCTATTACTTTGGAAACATTGTTGCTTTTTGCAATCCTTTCCGTTAAATACCCATAACCACAACCCAAATCTATAACTTTCCCCCGGGCTTTTGCGACTAAAATCGGCGCATAGCTTTCAAAATAATCATTGGCTTCAGTCGGATTTATCGCATCATATCTTTCTCCGGCACAAGAACCGAAATATCCCCTCTCAAAAGCCGCTACTACCGGTCCCAACAAAGGAATATTTTTAGACCTCCATCTAAACGACCTTACTTTATTTCTTATACTCGGATGTTTTAATAAAAAGTTCTTAATTGATTTATAAATTTTTTTCATTTTGCCGATTTTAGAAAAAATTCTCTCCTTAATATCTGAGCCTTGTGTATGATTTTTGAAACCAACTCAATTGGAATAATAGCAAAAATAGCCAATAAAAACAAAGAAATCGGACTTACCAATGCATATGATTGGACACCTTTTAAAAGATATTGATTGGCTAATTTTCTGTTCTTATTAATAAAATAAACCAAAGCACATTTTATCTGCCAATGACTTATATATTTACCCATTTTATACTTTTTTCTGTCTTCCAGACTCATTTTATCTTTTAATTCCGCATAAATTTGCAGCGCGGACAATTTATTTTTCAAATCACCTTCAAACCCGGACTGATGCGGTCCATTTTGTCTGACACAAAATTTTGCCAATTTTTTATCCAAAAAACAAAAATTAGCTCCCATGTAAGCCAGTCTTAAAAAATATTCCAAATCTTCGGCATGCGTATATTTTTCATCCAAATAACCAAATCTTTCAACGACACTTCTTTTTATCATAACCGTTAAAGTATTAATAAAAGATCTTTTAAGAAGTTGCTCAAAAACTTCTTTCCCGGAATAAAATTTATATTTTATTTCTATTAAAATATCCGAATTATTCTCATTAAAAAGCCACAAATTGGAATAACAAAAATCACAATCTGGATGAGATTCAAAATATTTTACTTGTTCTTCAACCTTATTCGGCAAAAATATGTCATCCGCATCCAACATCGCAAAATATTCTCCCTTAGCGTTTCTCATTCCGGTATTTCTGGCACCGGCAAGTTTTTTATTTTCCTGATAAATATATCTTACCCGCTTATCGCCTAGATATTTTTTCACAACCTCAGCCGTTTTATCAATAGAACCGTCATCAACGATGATAACTTCAATATTTTTATAGGTCTGATTAAGAGCAGACTCTATTGCACGCCCAACATAATTTTCAACATTGTATGCAGGAATCAATATTGAAACCAATTTATTTTCCAATTTATTCATACTATATTATTTTCGTACATTTTTGCGACTTTATCAAAAGAAAAATCACTGACTGCCGTTATTCGCGCATTTTTTGATAATCTATTTTTTAGCTCGTTATCCTTTAAAATTATGCTTATTTGGTTCAAAAAAGCTTTCTTTTCATCAGAATTAACAGGGATAATAATTCCATTTCCCCCATTTTTGATAAACTCTCCACTTCCTCCGCTATCAGAGACCATTACAACAGTTCCCGATGCCATAGCTTCGCCTATAACCGCGGCTGCAGGGTCGTTTAAACTCGGAAATGCCATAATATGCGCAGATGCTAATAAAACGGCAATATCCCCCCTAAACATCTTTTCTATCCAATAAAAATTATTTAGCTCTTCTGTTTTTTCCAAAAAATCATACCCGCCTATTTTCCTTCCAACAGCAACAAAATTAGCATCGGGGCAATCTTTTGCCAGCTCAATAAAAAAATCAGGTCTTTTCCGCGGATGAAGTATCCCGATAAAAACAATCAGGGGTTTATTAATATTTATACCGAAATTTTCATTCAAATACTCCAAATTTTTTTTACTTGGATTAAAAAAATCAATATCAACTCCATTTAGAATGGAAACAATATTTTTATTTGGAAAATACTTTTTGACACTTTGGGCGATAAACTCTGACGCGCAAATTACTTTATCGGAACGAGAAAATAAAAATTTTCTGAAAAACCACGGGGTTTTTACTTTCCAATAATCGCTTTTTTTAGCTAAAATAGTGTGCCAATTTATAATGTATTTTGTTTTTTTGGATTTAAACAATAAAAATGAAATTTCCCAATTATTGCCGATCCCCCAAATAAAACCCGGCTTTTCTTTAATAAAAATAAAAAATTTTTTTATTAACTTTAAAACAAAATTTTTACCGAAAACAGTAAAATGCCTTATTGAGCCGTTATCAATAAAATCCTTTGGCGCATCCGTAAAAAACAATATTTTTTTAGGATCAGTTCTGCTAAATATTGATTTTATGGCATTATCCACGCCATCAAAAGGGTTATTAGTTAATGATTTTGTGGCAAATATTTTTTTAATCATGCTTATTAACCATTTATCTCCAAAGTCTTTTCTATTGTTAAGCAGGGAATTTCCTTAAAATTTTCCTTGTCCTTCAGGCGATAATAAAAATAAAATAGCAAAACAATGAATTTTTTAGGCAAAACAACAAAAAAACCTACGAGCACCTTTAATAAGGTACCCCCAATTCCAATAAATTTAATTTTATTTAACTCGGCAAAAACTTCATTTTTATCGGAAAATTCCGCCAAATTTAAAACCGCAACAATTTCAGCTCTCTTTATTTTTTTATCTATTTTAAATTTTTTTATTTCCTCCCTACTTAATTTATTCAACCATTTTTTTAAAGTAATAACATAATCCTTTTTTGAACCAAACCGCCCCTTTCCTCCGCAAGAATTTCCAGAAACTCTTTGCCGATTATAGAGAAACTTCTTATCCAAAAAATTAAATTTAATATCCCTTGAAGCAACGGCCAGCCAATAATCCCAGTCGCCGCCATATCTTAAGGATTCATCAAAAAATATATCGTTAATTGCCTCTTTTCTGAACAAAACCCTTGAAAGATTGATCGAGATTAATCCTTTAATTAAATCATTAAAAATTAATCCGGATGGATTATAGGTTTTATGACCATAAACTCTTCTCTTTAAATCATTGTCAATAAAATGAAAAGTATTGAAATAAACTGCCCCGCAATCCTGATTATCATTTAAAAATTCAATTGCCTTTTCAAAGGTTTGGGGATGTAAAAAATTATCAGCGTCCAGATAAATTATCAAATCACCAGTTGCTAATTGATGTCCATAATTAAAGGCGGCTGAAGCTCCTCGATTTTTTTCAAACCTCTCATATTTTATATTTGCCTTGTCAATAAAAGATTTTACAACCGCTGATGTATTATCAGGAGAACAATCATCAACTACTATAATTTCCAGATTTTTATAGGTCTGATTAATCAAGCTTTTAATTGTTTCTCTTATATATTTTTCAACATTATAAGCTGGTATAATTATTGAAATTATTATATTTTTATTCATAAAATTATTTTTTATTTTCACAAATTGCTATCATAGTAACCGCAATTTCTTTAAGCGGATCTAACCTGGTAATTTCCGGTGTTGTGTCCACTAACTTTGTCAAATTATCCAAATTACTTCTGATTTCTTTAATGAAAATTTTGTGTCTTAAATTCAAAAAATCCAAATTTTTTATAAAATTTAACGCATATCTGGCTATAACCTTAACTGCCGGTACATCTGACACTATTACTCCTTGCTTGAAATATTCTTTTGCCAAAAAATATTTCTTTAACAAACTATCAAATTCATGAAAATCCAACTCACATATATGATCATCCCATTTTAATCCAAGTTTCCTCCAAGATCTTTTATCTGGAGTTGAAATTATTAATAATCCATCGGACCTAACAACCCTTTTTAGTTCGGCTAAAAATTTTTTCTGATCATTTTCACTTATATGTTCTACTGTTTCAAAAGAAACCGCGACATCAAAAAAATTATCTTTAAACGGCAATTTGGTAACATCACCAACAATAAAATCAACATTATTGCCTTTATAATTATTCTTAGCAAACTGTATGGCCTCACCTCTTAAATCAACTCCTATAACCTCTTTTGCCTTTTCTGACATTAAAAAAGATCCTCCTCCTTCACCACAAGCCGCATCTAAAACTTTTTTACCACTAATAAATCCTGCAGTAAAAATATACCTATTATAATGTTCAGAATGCATTTTATTTTTAACTTTATCTAAAATCATTTTTTATTTTTATATATGCTATCTACCGCCTCCACTCCCTGCATAAAACTATGGTCCATATTGCCGCTTTCATACCTCCATGCACCAAACCGACCGATTGAATAAATGCAGCTATTTTCCAACTCTATTTGAATATTGCTTAAATTTTTATCCCTGTCTAATGTCGGAATAGGATAAAAATGGTTTTTGCTAATGGTAAATAAATCAACGAACTGATTTTTATTTTTAATAAATTTCCTATCACTAATAAAATCAAAAACATTTTTTATTGCCTCTTCCTGAGTAATTTTTCTATTTTTGGAATGAGATATTTCAAATGCTAGTCCAAAAGTTCCTTTTGGAACTAATTTTTCAGAAAAATAATTTTGAATCGCCATTCTATGAAACAGATACTTCTTTTCAGGGAAATATAGGGCAACTTTATTTTTAAGCTCTTTAGGCAAATTCCCTTTTATCCCTACTCCAATAACATAGCCAGAATTAGATTTCAATTTTTTCGCGGCATTTTTAACACTTCTGTCATTATTTGATTTGGAAACAAAAAAATTTAGCGGTAAAGTAGAAATCAGAAAGTCATAATTAATTGATTTTCCATCATTAAAATAGACTTTTTTATTTTTCACGTCAACTTTTTTAAACTCGTTGCAAAAATTTAGCTTTTCAGAAGGCAAAAAATTCTCAAATTTTCTCCAAAAACTTCCGGAACCATTTTTAGGATATTTAAAATAATAATTCGGACCCCACTTTTCATCATCTTTCTGTAAAATGATATTTTCCAAAACCTTTTCCAAATTAACCACACTCACCCTGTTCCCAATCCAACTATAAGACATTTCCTTAGCCGGCCAAGACCAAACCTTGTCATTATATGGATTCATAAAATGCTTCGCTATTCCAAACCCCATTGCAGCGAGATTAAATTCATAAAAATTTTTGGGTTTTATACCAGATTTTTTTTCCGCCTGAATCAACCCCTGAACGCATTCAAATATCTTCTCCTGATTTAAATAGCGGATATTATTTTGAAAGGGATACGGCAAATATTTTCCATCAATAAAAATAAATTGGTTTCTCTCTTTTTTACACGAATCTTTACCAATTAGCCTGTCATAAACTTCATTAAAATAGTCAAATTTACTGAAATAAATGTGGCCCCCAATATCCCAAGTGAATCCTTTTCCATCCTTAAAACTTGTTGACAGTCCTCCTAAAAAGTTTGTTTTTTCATAAAGTTCCCACTTTTTATAACCAAGTTCATTAAGGCGCCAAGCTGCCCCAATGCCTGCCGGCCCACCGCCCAAAATAACAATTTTTTTATCAAATTCTTTCATTAATGTCTTTTCTATTTTTTAATACAAACCATTATCAAAACATAAAAATCATTTTCTGAATTCCAATCAACCTTCTGAATTTTCCCATAAGATATTGGAGTAAAATTATCGTGAACCTTAAGAGTTAGTCCCAAGACCCTTAATATCGCTCTCCTAAATTTGAATACATCTAATTTAACCAAGAGTTTTAATAATTGTTTATAAAGAGGCAGTTCAACATATTTTGTCTGTCCAAAAATTTCTTCAACACCAAAATATTTTTTCATTAAATCTATAAATTCTTTTTTAGAAAGTTCCTTAATGTGAAATTTATTATCAGATCCGGATTTCCCAGTTATAATTTCCCTGTCTGGCGAGGAAATAATCAGCAATCCACCCGGTTTCAAAACTCTTTTAAATTCACCCAACATATTTTCCTGATTTTCAACATGTTCCAATGTCTCAAAAGAAACAACCGTATCAAAATAATTATCCGGTAAATCCAAGGATTTGTTTAAGTCAGTCTGTTTAAATTCAATATTGGAATTTTTATAATGTTCTTTAGCCCAATTTAAGGCATGCTCACTAATTTCAAGCCCAATAACTTTTTTTACTGAATTAGATAAAATATCAGTACCATAACCGGTGCCACAGGCAGCATCTAAAACAATAAAATCCGGCTTTAAATACTTTTTTACAAACTCATAACGTTCAAAATGCTCCTTTACCCCTGATTCGGCTGCGATGGTTTTGCCGATATAAAGTCGCTCCCCTTCATTAAATTCCCTGTCAATTTTTTCTTCCATAATTTTTATATATTAATTACCTTAATAATTAATTAAACACTAAAATCCTCAATTTTTCAATAAAAAACCCCGGGTTATCCGGGGTTCTGAAGTAAATACCACTCAATAGTTTTTTTAAGGCCATTTTCAAAATCAGTACTGGCTTTAAATCCAAATTCCTTTCCAGCGCGGGATACATCAAGCATTCTTCTCGGTTGTCCGTCAGGCTTTGAAGAATTCCATCGAATTTCTCCTTTGAAATCCATAAGCTTAGAAATAATTTCCACCAGATTTTTAATGGAAATTTCCATACCTGAGCCGAGATTTATCGGCTCTGAAATATCACAATGCTCGGTAGCCAACACAATCCCTTCTGCGGCATCATCAACAAAAAGAAACTCGCGAGATGCCTTGCCCGTGCCCCAAACTTCTACAAAGTCTTTACCTTCCCTTTTAGCATCGGCAACTTTTTTAATAAGAGCTGGAATCACATGGGAACTATTTGGATTGAAATTATCCCTAGGACCATAAAGATTTACTGGCAAAAGATAGGTTGCGTTAAATCCATACTGCTGACGATAAGCCTGCGCTTGAACCAACATCATCTTTTTTGCCAATCCATAAGGTGCATTTGTCTCTTCCGGATATCCATCCCATAAATCATCTTCCTTAAAAGGAACCGGGGTAAATTTCGGATACGCGCAAACAGTTCCGACGGCAACAAATTTTTCCACTCCTTCCTGCCGCGCCGCTTCCATCGTTTGCACACCCATCATTAAATTGTCATAAAACAGCTCGCCGGGTTTTTCTCTATTAAATCCGATACCTCCGACCCTTGCAGCTAAATGAATCACAACATCTTGTCCCTTAACAACCTTCAAGCAATCTTCCATTTTGCGCAAATCAAATTCCGATGAACGCGGAACAAAAATATTTTCCCTTAAAACACCCCTTCGCAATAACCTATCAACAACAAAACTGCCCAAAAATCCAGCTCCACCCGTAATAAGAATTTTTTTATCTTTTAAATTCAGCATATCCATTCTCCTTTTTTTCTTTCTTATTTTAATTTTAAAGCCTCTACATCAGAATCTACCATAATTTTAACCAATTCGTCAAATTTAGTTTTTGCCTCCCATCCGAGATTTTCTTTGGCTTTTTTAGGATCTGCAATAAGATTTTCGACCTCAGACGGCCGAAAATAACGCGGATCAATTTTCACATATTCTTCCCAATTATCAATGCCAACACATTTAAATGCCGCTTCGGCAAAATCACGCACTGAATGGGTCTGCCCCGTTCCGATTACATAATCATCCGGCTCCGGCTGCTGCAACATAAGCCATGCAGCCTCCATATATTCCGGCGCATATCCCCAATCACGTCGAGCGTCCAAATTTCCTAAATATACTTTTTTATCCAATCCTGCTTTTATCCGAGCAACCGCGCGAGTAATTTTTTTAGTTACAAATGTCTCGCCTCTTCTCGGACTTTCATGATTAAACAAAATACCGTTTACCCCGAATATTCCATAAGCTTCCCTATAATTTACAGTTATGTGAAATGAAAATACCTTCGCGCACCCGTAAGGACTTCTTGGATGAAATGGCGACAGTTCATTTTGAGGTGGCGGGGTTGAGCCAAACATTTCACTTGAAGATGCCTGATAAAATTTTATTTTTTTATCTCCCTGCTCCTGAAAATCCTTAATGGCCTCCAAAATCCTTAATGTTCCCAGCCCAACTATATCGGCCGTATATTCAGACATATCAAAAGAAACCCGCACATGCGATTGTGCGCCCAAATTGTAAATTTCATCCGGCTGAATCTTAAAAATTAATTTTCTAATATTTCCAGCATCGGATAAATCGCCATAATGCAAAAACATTTTTACGCCACTAATATGAGAGTCCTGATAAAGATGTTCTATGCGTCCAGTATTAAAACTTGACGAACGTCTTATAAGACCATGAACTTCATACCCCTTATTTAAAAGAAATTCTGCCAAATAAGAACCATCCTGACCGGTAATTCCGGTAATTAAAGCTTTTTTCATATTTATTACGATAAAAAATTACAATTTTATTTTACTTACGATTTCCTGAATTTTTTCATCCTGCGGCCAATTTTTTAGAATTATATCACCAATTTCTTTGGCAGATTTGAGATCATTTTGGGCAATATAAATATTAAGCAGATTATACAAAAATTGTGGACGATTAGGACTATAATCTAACCCTCGTTTATAATATTCAACTGCTTTATTCAAATAAACATCGCTATTATAATTCATTCCCGCGGTTTGATATATTTGACCTAAGGTCAAAAAATCCTGTGAAAAATTTCCGCCATGTCCGGAACTTATGATTGGGTCAAAATATCCGACAACAAAATTAATCAGAACGACGGCCACATCCTGGGGCATTGTCTTTTGCTTTGATAAAATTCCGGAAATAACAGCACTAACTTGCCTCACGCTTTCATCTTGCCCAACCGGAGAGTAAAAATCCAACGGTTCTGATAAGACATTTTCCAAATCCTGAACTGTTTTAACCGAGCCCAAACTGCGCATTGCCTCAATAATTAACTGCCCCTTCCTTAGTGGCAAATAGGCCCCAAAATAGGCCATTCCGAGGGCTATGAAGACGATAATAGTAGATATTAATTTTTTAAATGTTTGACTCATATTATGACTACAAAATACTAACTTAATACAAATATACAAAATTACAAATACTTAAACGGGTTTATGAATATTAATATACCACTACTTAATACTAAAATACGTAATTACAAAATATTAACTACTCGCTTAAATTTTACTCCTTCATTTGTAAAATGAATAATAATCCCTAATTTTAAATCTTTTGCTTTTAAATATCTATAAAGCTGTTCTATATCTTTTTTGGAAAAATAATTTCTTGTTTTTAATTCAATTACAATCTTATCCTCTACTAAAAAATCAAAATAATATATTCCAATTGGTTCTTCTCTAAAAATTAACTTTGCCGGCAATTGCTCAATAAAATTAATCTTTTCATCACTTAGTGCTTTTGCCAATGCCTTTTGATAAAAACTTTCCTTATGCCCGAATCCAACTTCCTTGCCAACATCAAAAGCAATCCCAACAACTTTGTAACTTAAATCGGGATAAATTAACTTGTCATTGACTATCTCCTTTTCCATTTTTGTAATTTTGTATATTTGTATTTTTTTCGTATTTCGTAGTCAGTTTCCAGTTGGCGAATGCCAGAAATAGGAAAAGATTTATATAAATTGGCAACACTTCAAATAATACCAGCCCTTGGACGAGATAGGCGATCGGCAAGGCAAACAATAAGGCATTGGCAATCGATAATCGGTAATCAGTAATCAGGGTTAATTTTTGACTATTATTATTTCCTATTTCCTTTTTACTGTTTACTTTTTTGAAAAATTGCCAAAAGAAAACTGCAAAAATTAACAGGTAGCTTAATAACCCTAAAATTCCGGTCTGCGCCAAATAGTCAAAATATATGCTATGCGCCCTGTCAAAAAAAGTTTCTGAAACAGCATTCGGATTAAAATGGCGGGTGTCAAAATATCTGTCAAAAACTTCAGTAAAATTTTCCGGTCCCCAGCCAAAAAGCGGTCTATCTTTCCACCCGCTTATTGCAGAACCCCAAGTCCAAAATCTTGTCTGAAAGGTGGCATTACTTATAGATATTTCCAAAAGTCTCCCTGCCGTAGAACAAAAAGGTAAAGGATTTAAGTTCGGTTTAAATAAAATAACAACTCCTCCAAAGATTATCGCCAATATGGCGCCACCCGAGGATATTTTTTTTAACCATCCTGAAGGTAAAACAAATGCCATATATGAGGCAAAAAATATAAAACCAACTCCGGCACCCATAAAAGCGCCGCGCGTTTGCGTTAACAACAAGAAAAAAGCAAATACAACCAATAGAATACCCCAACACCATTTTTTTATATTTACTTGTTCTTTAATAAATAAATATCCGGAGTAAAAAATCGAGAACAATAAATATGTCCCAACATAAGCCGGATTACCCAAAGATCCTTGAAATCTATTGCAAAAATCAGGGCCTATAAAATTAGCCCATTTCAACCCCGCTCCAATGCCGTAACTAATCATTAACATTGCTGCTGAGGCAGAGGTAATAAACAATCTATGCCATTCCTTTTCCTCTTTAAAAATTTGCACCAAAAGAAAGAAAAAAATAAATAAGTGCAATATTTGAAATCCTCCTTCTCCGCGTTCAAAGTTAGACCAAAATGAATAGTCAGAATTAATACCAAAAAAACCGGATAAAATATAAAAGAATGTAAAAATCATCACTGAAATCACTAACGGCTGACGCCATAAAGGTAAAAGTTTGTTTACATTTTTATCAGAGTTGTTCCGCATTGGCGTTGTTGCACCAAATGCCCAATGCAAAACATAAAATATAAGCGCTAAATCAATAACCGCCCTAAAAAATACGGCTTTTGCCACAATGAACGGAAAAATCGTTCCCAAAGAAACAATTACCACAGAGAATGGAACTAGATACAAAAAAAACTTTGAAATCTTCAAAAAATTAAAACTCATTTTAAAATTATAATCTTATTTGCCACAATTTTACAAATCCAGTTTTAAAGATTGAAAAAGCGGCTTTAATTGATTATAAATTGGCAAACTTTTTAGAGTCACTCTTTTTGAAAGCTCAAAAAAAGAATCTCGCGCCAAATCACTCTGTTCGTTATAAAAATATGCAATCGCAAGTTTCAACCACACATCGGAAACTCCATAATTATTATATTTCCAAGCTAATTTATAATATTCAATCGCTTTTTTATAATTGCCATTGTCGCCGACAAAATCGCCTAAAATAACCGCCTCATTATAACTCTGAGGAATTCTGCCCAATGATTCCGCCAAAGCGATTTCTTCCGCCCCTTTTTTCGGGTCTCCAGTTCCATAAGCCATCATTCCAAAAAAGAAATGAGGGTCAGCAGCAGCCGGATTAAACGCCACGGATTTTTCAAATATCTCGCGCGCTTCCTTAATATTCCCCTTTAACAACTTCGTTTTTGCCATAACAAAAAGAATTTCCTGCCGCTTGGGGCTTAACTCCAAAGCTTTACTTGATAATTTTTCAGCTTCTTCCAAATAAGATAGGTCTGAGCCAAATGAACTTTCATTATATAAATCTGCCAAAAAATTATAATAAAAATAATCTTCGGGATGATTTTTAATTATCTCTTTTATTTCACCAAACCCTTTTTTTAAATTGCCATCAAAATCTGGAATAATAATTCCCTGTTTATATGTCTGGACAATATTAAAAACAAAATCCTTCCTGGTATAATCTCTGTAGGGATTTGGAATTGCCAAGGCATTATTATAAGAAACCAAAGACTCATTAGGCATTCTGTTTAAAAGGTAGTTTATTCCCCAATATTGTTGATTATCGGCATAAAACGAGCGCCAATTTATGAAATAAACTGGAATCAAACCACACGCTAATAATAAAAATATAATAGTAATATACCAGAAATTCGATATAAATTTATTTTTTAAACCACTTTTATCGCTAACGTCTCTGTTGCCTACATATTCAGAATCAATAAAAATCAGAATAATAAAAATCATCAAAAGAGTTCCAATAGTATCAAAAATTACCACATTTTGCACCATATAGGCCATTACCGCTGCCAATAATAAAATCTTTAACAGTTGATTAATTTTACTCTTATAAAGCTCATAAAAAAGCGCGGCAAATATTCCAATGTAAGCCAAAAAGCCAAATATTCCTCCGGTTACCAAATATTCCAAAAAAATATTATGTGGCTTGTCCCAGTGAGTTTCTTCAAGGGTCGTTGTTAAAATATTTGGATCATAATGTCGATCAAAAACAGTGTTAAAATTTTCCCAGCCCCAACCCAGAACCGGTTTTTCCAAAAAAGACTGCCAAGCTATTCTCCAAGCAATAAACCGGGGGGTTAACTGCTGTTGTACAAGAGAAAAATTGGCCAACCTGCTAAAACCTGGCAATTTTTGCCACAGTGGTGCAGACCGAGTTGTAAAAAATATGCCAACAAACAACAACAACAGAATTAAACATCCTGTAGCTACTTTACGCAAGTTAATTCCTAAAATAACCCTGTGATTAATTTCTCCTAATGGCTTATGTAATATAAAATATAAAATGATTGTCAAAAATCCCGCCACTAATCCGAGTATAGCTCCCCTGGTTTGTGTTAAAAATACGATGTATATTTCAAATGCAATTACTGCGCTAATAAAAAATATCGCCAAGCTCTTAACTATTTTATTTAAAATTACTTTCCCCTGATTATTTATTTTTTGAGATAATAACCACAGACCTAAAAAAATATTAGGCAATAAATAGCCTGCCAGAAATGATGGGTTACCAAAAGTTGAGCCGGGTCTCTGCCAGCCCTGCAAAATTTGGACATCATGAAACCAAAAATGCTGGATAAAAGCCCCTACAGAAACAAGCATGCCCGCCAAAAAACTTAGCGAAAATACCAGTTGCCAATTAATTTCTTTTTTTAAGGAAGTAGCGATCATAAAAAACGCCAAAAAGTGAATGATTAAAAAAATTCCGGTCATCCGGTCCTGACTTGACCAAAAACTTCTATAAAAATCAACCCCTAAAATTGCAGACAAAAAAACCAAGCCTATAAATACTAACAAAGTGGTTGAGAGAGGTGTAAATCTCAGCCTGTATTTTGGCTCAAAAATTATCAGTCCAAGCCATAAAAAGAAAATTATCTCAACAATTGACTGAAATAAAAGAGTCTTGGGGACAGCAAATGGATAAAGAACGGTTTGAATAAAAAAAACTGGAACCGCTAAAACTATGGAATAAATCCCAAATTTAATCGCTTTTATAATATTATTACTAGTCATCATAAAGATTTTACATTTATAGTTTAAATTGTGCAACTATAAAATAACAAAACAGCCCCAGAGGGCTGTTTTGTTATTACTCTCGCCTAATTTCTTATTAAAGAAATTATTAGATTGTATCAGAATTACTGTTGTCCGTAAGTTACGTTTGAAACAGTAAACGGAATAGCTGTGCTGCTGTTATCAAGACTCAAACCAGTAGTGGTTGTATCTTCACCCCAGTTAACATCTCCTGCGGCATTGATTGAAGCAATCAATCCGAATGATGTTATAGTGCTTTCGCTTGTATGGAATGGAGTTGAGTCAACTTGAACGCAGGCAGTATAAGGTTTTCCGGCTGTAATTCTCAACGGAGTGCTGAAAGCAAAGTTAACCGTATTTGAATTTCCAGCTCCTGCAGTAACTGTCTGCTGAGTGGTTCCAGTAATGGCTGTGCTACCGCAACTTCCTGAATAAGGAACCAATGTTGCTGCAATACTTGTACCATTTGAAACCGCGCTGCCGGCAAGTTTAATACTGACAGTATTAATCAAGACGTCACCTCCAGCATTAGCTGTGAAAACCAATGAAGCTAAATTGTCAGCTGTTGATTTTCCTCTTGAAGATGTACTTCCCAAAGTAGTAGCGCTCAAAGACAATTTGCTTCTAAGAGCAGTCATTGTATTTCCAGTTGTGCTGGACAATGTTACAACGGCTGCAGTCTTTGAAGATTGACCAAGAGCGGTTACATCGGTTGAAGAAGCAGTAATGCTAAATGTTGAAGTTGAATTGTCAGTGATGCTGTTTATGTCAGCCACATTACCCTTAAGTTCCAATGAAATGCCCCCATTTTGAGGAACAATAAACGGAGTACTAAAGGTAGCTTTATATGTATTGGCTGTTGAACCTCCATCAACTAACGCTGCTGTTCCAACTGAAGTTGTACCATCCCAAAGTGTTAAGTTACTAAAACCTGATTTGGTTGTAGTGGCACTAACATTTTGTCTAATGATTAATGAACTGACTTCAATTGGTTCAAGATTAGATGTTTCTCTAAAGCGGAATTTAGCAACGCTAATTCCTGTTGTACCAACAACAACCTGCTTGCTAGGAGCAACAACACTGTTGTCACTGTCCATAGTAACAGTCATAGTGGCACCACTTGAAAGAGTAACGCTTTGACCGGCGATGCTGGTTGGTGCACAACTTACTGAAGTGTTAGTTGTTGCGCCTGTTCCAGTGCATGAAGTCAAAGTTGTCAAACCGGTATATGTTGCTGCAGTGGCACTTGAAAGTACATCTGCATAAACGGAAACGGTTTTTGTTCCTCCCTTAGGAACGCTAATTGCTGTTCCTGAGAAAGTGGTTACCTGAGAAGCACCCAATGTGTTTTGTACGAGACCAAATTGGACGCCATCAACTGTAGCCTTAAGATTCTGGAAGTTTGTTGAACTTGAACTCATTGTAATGGTTAAGTTTGAAACGTTAACTCCTTCAGCTGAAGAAGCTGACAAAACAAATGAACCAATTTTAACAGCCGAAGCGCCTTTGGCATATGTTTGTGTTCCAAACGCATTATCCAATGAAGCACTTAACGGTGTTGTTGACAATGTCAAAGCTGAACCCGAAACCGAACCGCTGTTGGCTGATTGGCTTGAAGTTACGCCTTGTAAGTTGCTTGAATTTCCTGACAAAGCTGCTGTTACTGTTGTAAACGCTGCTCCTGTCTGGATATCACCTTTCAAAGTCAAAGTTCTGGTTGTATTTGCCGGAACGATGTAGTTAATTGGTGATGCTGCAGTTCCAAAACAATCTCCATATACTGAAGAACTAATATATCCAGCAGTTCCCTGAGCGCAAGTATTTGCACTTGGAGGGGTGCTGATTGTTGAACCAACCTGACCACCTGCATTATCAACCAAAGAAATATTCTTAACACTTGTTGAGATAGTTCCGGTTGTGCCAGTGAAAGTCAATTTAAAGTCTAAGAATTTAACTTTAATCGCTTCGCCAGCTGCATAAATGGTGTACTTAGCCAAAGTTGTTCCTGATCCTCCCAAAGCAATATTGCCGGTTGGTGTATCAGTAGCCAAACCAACAGTAATAGAGCCAGTGTTAATGGTTATTTGGTGTCCGCTGGTTGAACCAGTTGAACCTCCATTAACTGTAACTGAGACTCCAGTATTGTAGGTGCTGTCAATTCCGTAGACATCGTAGGTATTTAAAATACCGAAGTCAAAATTGAAGCTTGGGCTTCCCATAATATCAGCATAAATCTGCATATTTGAGCTACCGGTGTTGATTATTGCCGGAGATGAACTCAAATCAAAATATGCTGTTCCATCTGAACCAACTGATGATAATGTTGAACCAACTTGGGTTCCATTAACCATCAATTTGATGTTTTGGATATTATTCTTGTCTGCTGATCCAATCACATTGAATTTGATTGAGCTCAATTTAACCGAACTGTTATTAGCAGTCAATGTCCATTGTGAAACAAGGACACCTGAAGTACCAGCATTAACTGAGGTACCAACGGTTGATGAAGCAATTGTCAAAGTTGCAATTGAAGGATTCTCAACAGTTGTAATAGTCAATGTATTGCCATTCACTGGGAATGTTCCCGCTGCTGTGATAGCTGCATTGTTATAATCAACTGCTGTAACATCAGAAGCGGCATTCAATTTAAATGCGATTGTATTACCAACTGATGCTGATGTTGTATCAATTCCCAATGACAAACCTCTGGTCTGACCGGCATTGACGTTCAAATTCAAACCACTGAAGGTTATAACACCTCCTGAGATTGAACTGTATTGAGCGACAACTTTTCCGCTTTCAACCAAGTAAGCATTTGAAATTGCTGAATCTGAAACAACTCCAGTCTTGGTAAATTTAATACCTGTGATTGTAGCTGCTCCTGAGGTTCCGGCTGTCAAGTTAACTTTTAATGTATCAACTCTTGAAGCTCCTGAAACCAATGATCCGGCAATCGGATTGTCTGAAGCCAAAGTGACTTTCAAACCTGTTGACGGGGCAACAACTACTGTTCCTCCAGTTGTGGTGGTTGTTGTAGTTGTAGTTGTACCAACAGCCAATGAATTAACATAAGCTCTTGATTTTGCACCAAAGTATCCGGCTGCTGGAGAAATTCCAGAAGCTGATTGCCATGCTGCGACAGCAGCTTTGGTAGCATTGCCAAAGTACCCTGTTGGGGCGGATACTGCTGTTAAAAGTCCCTTTGAAATTAACATTTGCTGCAAAGCGCTTACTTCTGTTCCCCTTGAACCTAAGGTGAGGTCTTTGGTAAAGGTTGTTGAAGTTGTAGCTACTGTGCTTCCCTGCATTGCCATAAGTTGCGCTTGAAGAGCTGTAATTTGAGCCATCAAGTCAGCGATAGACATAGTCTGTGCTGAAGCAATCATTACGCCACCTGCGAGTGAAACTGCAGTTGCTAAAGAAAGGCTTATTGCAGCGACTTTCTTTAATGAGTTACTCATTTTTTCTTTTTAAATTCTATCAACACGAATAACAAAGTTTTATTTTTGCTACCAGTTGATTTATTTTTTAGACAAAATTACGAAAATTAATAATAGACTTTTCTGGAAAGTTATCGCCATATTAATCGACCCGCTGCCTATATGTCCTTAAGTTTTGGACATGCCTTGTGAGGATAGACCGCTAGCTTTAATAAAAACAACAACTCTGACAACTATGTAAAACTGATAACCGATAACTAAAAACTTATAACGGCATCAGCTAAAAATAAAAAATTCTCGCTTTAGGGCGAGACTTCTTTTATTAACTTAAAACTTACAACTTACAACCCATAAAAAAATTATGTTATTGGTTATTAGTTATTAGTTATCGGTTAATTAAAGTTTAGCCTCACACCAAACTAAAATTCTTATTAAATTCATTCTAGCCTCCCTAGGGATTAATGTCAAATTGACAGTTAAATCCTTGAGGGATTCACCCCGTTAGAAGTGCAGCACAATCTCTGCATTTCTATATTTTTTAGGCGATAGCCGCCTCACGGCTTTGATTTCGCACTATTGCATAATCTCTGCAACACTTCTAACGGGGTTCAATAAATATAACGAAAAAATGAGCAAAATTGTTTCACCCCGTTTAGAAATATGGCACTATTTTTAAGTATTTTCGAATAATTTTAGGCGATAGCCGCCCTCCGGCTTTAGTTCGGCAATGGTATAAATCACAGCATTATTTCTAACGGGGTTCAAAATACAGCCCAACTTAATCAAAAATGACCGCTTTGCGGTCATTTTCTTACTATCTATTACCAAATCAATAAAATATACGTCTTGCCGAATTCAGTCCTCTTTGCCGAACTCTATTACTGAATTTTTCTATTAATTATCGAGGTTCAACCTTGGGGGTTCTTAAAGGTTTAACCTCGATAATTAATATCTTACTTCTTATATACATAAAAACTTCCCGGTCCAGTTGTTCCCATCTTTTCTATGAAACCAGCATCAGTTAATTTTTGGAGGTAGAATCTAACTGTTCTTTCGCTAATTTCCGGGAAAAATAGTGAAATTTCTCTTGTTGATGTTTTGCCAATCTCCTTTATCTTTCTATATATAAGGTTCTGCCATGAATCTTGAATCGTATCCTCATCCGATTCGGCAACAGCCACATTAGATTTACTTACAGTGCTTGCAATAATGTTTTTCTGATTAAACTTTTGTTTTGTTGCAACAGCGAAATCGGCAACACTACTAAATGACATTACAGGCTTTGAAAAAACGTCTGGAATACTCCCTTGATTGAAGTCATTCTGCCGAACTCCCGATACTACCTTTCCCTTTACTTCTGCCGAATTACTTTCACTCATTGCCGAACTATTACCCATTATATTCTGGCTTTTTTTCACTTCTGCCGAATTATTATTGTTCTGAATTACCTCTTCTTTTTTAACTATTTGATCTTTTTGACTATCTTTATTTTCTAAAATTTGGTCCTTACTTGCGCTTTTTTCTGTAAAAATTTCTTCGATGGAAACATCCCTGTTGTCCTTTTCCTTTAACTCTGTCTCAAAATTATTTACCTCGTTTTTAACCATTTCAGAGAAATTATTAATTTCCCGATGAAGCACCCTGGCATTAACAATTTTAATTTCGCCTATCGCCTCCGCCAATTTTATCAGAGAATTCAACTTTTCAATTTCCAAAAAAATTTTAAGATTTTCCAAATTTTCTTTATGAATTGCAAAATTTCCATATTTGGAAACCAACTCAACAGAACTGTCTTCAAGTTGTTTTCTTAAATTTTCCTGTTTTACTAAAGTGGCGCACCTAAAAACAGCCCAAGAAATTTCAAAAGATTTATTTTTAATAAATTCAAAGTTCGGCATATTTATGTATATTTATCGTTGCCGATATTCTATTAGATAATTCGGCAAAAAACAATACCTTACAAAAATATTGCCTAATTATTTATTAATTAGTGGCACAGGGAACCTAGCAAGATGCAAGAGCTATAGAAACTTTTCAGTCTGTCATTCTAAACTCGTGAAGAATCTCTTAATAATATCTGTAATTAATGAGATCCTTCGTTTCACTCAGGATGACCCACACCTTTTTACAAAACCTTGAAGAAGAAAAAATATTAAGATAGAATAAAATTACTAAATTAAGCCGGGGTGATGAAATGGTTATACATGCAAGACTCAAAATCTTGTGGTCGCAAGACCGTGAGGGTTCGACTCCCTCCCCCGGCACCAGTAGTAACTTGTTCGGAATTAAGAATATGGAGCGATTTTGCGGAAGCCAAAATCGCGCTTTGATTTTCGCCAAAACCCTTTCCGCCTGCGGCGGAAGCCGTGAAATCCCATAATTCCCCCCAGCGTATGGAAACCGTTTTGTCCTTGATTTCAGGGTTAGAGCCGATTTTCTGAAAAAACTTCTTCCATTCAAGGTGATTGGAAGTTTTTTCTAAATCGGCCGCTTGTTTCAAGGACAAAACGAAACTCCGCAAGGGTTCGACCCAATTCTTTCTCTGTTGCCCAAAATTTGTTTCTGATTCGAGCAAACCCGCTTTTTCGCGTATGAGCAGGTCTTTGCGTTGTAAATACATTTCGCGTTCAATATCGCCGTCAAGAAAAACTGAAACGAGTTTATTCAGTTTTTCTTCGTTTGCTCGAATCTTTTCTTTCAAATTTTGGGCAACACTTCCTTTTTCAGAAATTGACTCTTTTTCCCAAGCGGTAATCTGCTTGTCCATATCTTCAATTTCAGAAAAAGGAAGCGACACTGATTGAAGCAGTGTTTGCAATTGTGCGGCGAGTACCTTTTCTTGCGTATACGGCTGTGCGCACTTTCCATTTTTCTTGGTGCAACGATAGTAGGTGTAGCGTGTACCGAAGCGGTTAGTGGCATACTGCGCCGTAATCGCACAGCCGCACTCGCCGCACTTTGCAAACCCAGTAAATGCGAACGGAAGCGCAACTTTTGACTTTCTCGGCTTCTT
>Ga0184631_10000020_pt1 | contig 31016 bp, 41 predicted proteins | sample PLM4_90_b1_FD_133160 | JGI IMG/M metagenome (GOLD analysis project Ga0184631, IMG submission 133160) | Groundwater sediment microbial communities from an aquifer in East River, Colorado, USA - PLM4_90_b1 | ecosystem: Environmental > Terrestrial > Soil > Riparian zone | place: USA: East River... | reverse complement strand
GGGGATTGAATCTACAGTCAGCAGTTGGTGGGCAACTGAACCCGGAATTCGTCGAGTGGTTGATGGGTGTCCCAATCGGATACAGCGGCTCAGGAGTCTTGGGAATGCACAAATTCCAATTGTGGTTGCGCAAATTTGGAGGTTGCTGAGAGATGAGTACATTTAGACAATTGATAAAGCTCGACAGAGATGGCGATAAGTTTGTCTGTCAAATCGAAACAGGGAATGGTGAGCAGGTCACGGAGACGCTTACCAGGGCTGGATATTTGGTACTGATACTTGAGGACTCTATCGGGCGATTGACATTGCACGAAGTGACTCAAAAGTCGCTGATTGAAGGTATTCAAGACGCGATTCTCGCCGCTCGTACTGAGGCGTTTGAAGAGGGACACCGAGAAGGATTTGACGCCGCATTAAATGATCCGGGTGTTTCGGTAGATCACCCGTTTTAGTGGAGTTGAGCTATGAAGATATGCACCCATTGTGACAAGTAGGCTGAATATATAAAGCTCGTGGACGGGCCGATAGTGCTGGCGCAACTGCGCACGGGCACGAAAACGTTTCCCAAATCTGCTGCATTCGTCTTCTGCCCCTGGTGTGGAAAACGACTGGTGGAAGAGAGGGTGAAATGACAGTCAAAGAAATTGTGCTTGAATATCTAAAGGCCCAGAGGTTTGATGGGCTTTGCAATGTCCATGACTGTGGGTGTGCCATCGATGATCTTATGCCATGCTGTAATGATTCGATAGAGCATTGCCAGCCAGGTTATAAGGTGCTATGCACGGAATGCCCTTACTATAAGCATGATGAATGTGTGGGAGATCCTGGTACCAGTGGAGGATGCATACTTTCAGAAAGGCCGAAAAAATCATGAGCAACTTCTATCTGCGCGTCGAAGGTGAGCCGATCCCCTGGAGCGTATCAAAGATATATCGGCATGGACAGAAGAAGAATCCTCGACTCATAGCATGGCAACGGCTCATCAGCTTACAGGCCAAGTTGAAGCATATGGGAGACCCGTGGATCGGGGCTGTGCTTGTTCGCTTTATCACCATTCGGAGAACTCGCCCAAAATCCAACAAAACCAAATGGCCAATTGTGAAGCCTGATCTCGACAACTATATCAAGGCGGTGTGGGATGCGTTGCAGGGGATCATCTATGTGAATGATAGTCAGATAGTACACTATGAACGTGGGCCGAGGAAGGTGTGGGCGACAGAGATCGCGCCGCCGGGTATTACGCTGGAAATCGAACGGATGGAGGAGGAATGATAAGCCTGCACGATCTGGCCGAAACGCAGACTTGCCCTATCTGCGGACATGAGGCGCCCTTGGTTGGTGGTGTCTGGATATGCTTAGAACCCGCACCGCACCTGGGATCGAAATGATTGTCCACGGATTACGATTGGAGGGGCAATGAGCAACACTGGTGATCGTAGGCTGGTCAAGATTCCTGCTGTGGAATGGGATGTGGCGTATGGCGTATGGGTTGAGTGCGTTCTACATGAACCAACGAAACTGTGGAGGCAAGATGAGTTCTAGAGTAACAAAGATCAAATTCGTTCCGCAGATCAACTGCGTCAGATGTGGTCGTAAGCTCAGCAGCAAGCAACAGGGTTTATGCACTAAGTGTCTGCTTGAGATTGCGGGCGTCAAGCCCGATGATTTATATGACTTGGGATGTGGCGACGATAGGTATATGTTACCACGCGGGGATGTCCTCAAGGCTCTGCGCCGCGTCTATGATCACGCGCTAACTGGGAGGTGAATGATGAACAGTCTCTACGATCTGGCCGAAACATGGAGGATGCGCAATGAGCAATACTGATGATCGGCAGATATTGGTGACGAAATCCATGCATCCAGGCGTTACTAGGCTGGTAAAGATTCCTGCTGTGAAATGGGATGTGGCATATGACGGATGGGTTGATTGCGTTCTATGGAAGGTTAAATGATGATTACAGGTATCAAAGATAAAGATTGGAAAGACGCAGATGGACACGACAATCTCCTGTTATGTAGACTTGTTGATCTTGGTAGGAGAGCGCAGGCATTGATGAAATTACCAACACAATGCGAAGATGAATATGACAAGGATGACACGGTATTGTGTGCTTATCGAACCGGCTATATGGCTGGCCGTGAATTTGCAAATAAGTTTCTGAATTGTGGAGGCAAGATGAGTCCTAAAGTAACAAAGATCAAATTCATAAAGGTTAAGACAGATTGGGATGCGCTAGTTCCGAAACTTCCGAAGCATTTCGGAGAATTGCCTAAACTTCCGAAGCATTTAGGATCGTTACAAAGGTGCATCAAGTGCGGACGAAAACTAAGGAATAAGCAGCAAGGGATATGTTCTGCGTGCCTGTTTGAAATCGGAGGGATCAAAGAAGGTGATTGGTATAAAAGGGAGCTTTTGTATGCTGGCGAGTTTGTATCTATATTGCCACGCGGGGATGTCCTCAATGCCCTGCGCCGTGTCTATGACCACGCGCTAACCGGGAGGTGAATAATGACTGAGAACATCATGATAGGAATGCTTATAGGGATTGTGATTGCATTTCCTCTCGTATGGCTAGCTATCCAATGTGTCGAACGAGGCTGGATGCGAAATGAGAACGACAGGAAGAGGATTTGAGAAATGATGAACATTCGTCAGATCGTAGAAAAGTATCTAAGGGACAATGGCTATGATGGGCTGGCCGGATGTGATAGCGGTTGTTCCCTGGATGATTTGATGCCTTGTGAAGAACCGCGCGAGGATTGTGTGGCAGGACGAAAAGTTCCCTGTGCCAAAGATGGCAGCGATTGTGAAAATTGCACCACCAACTGTCCAACAACTGAAGGTCAATGGCGAGTGATTCCGGCAGAGGAGGAGGAGAAACAACCATGAACATGGCTGAAATCGTCCCCGAAGGGTTGCCAGAGCTTGATTGGGATGATTTGGATGTTGGGATTCGAGATCGAGTAAGAATACTTCGGGACGCTGGAGTACCGACCGTTCAGTCCTGTCAAGGCGGCACTGGACATCCGTATGCTTATCCAACTATAGAGTTTGCAGGGACTTTAGCAACTGCCTTAAAGGCTCTCGCCGTAGCATTAGAACACGGTATGCGGATAGCAAAGTTGAAGGCAGTATATTCTTTGTTGGAACCAGGGTTACCGAGCGGACCAACATGGCAACTTGAATTTTATGCTGATGAGGAGTGAGCAATGAACCTGACTGAAATCCAAACAAGCCCACCCGGCAAATTCCGGGCGGTGCATAAAGAGACAAGGGAAAGCTATTACTTCAACTTGGGGGTAGATGATCGTAGCCTAGCCGTTGACTGTGTACAGTTAACAGAATGTTGGATTGATCTCTGTACCGACCACACTGACAACAAGGATAAGGAAATCTATGGTGGGGATCTCCTGCGCAGTGAACACCGTGCCTACCTGATCGGATGGGATACTGAGGCGATGACATGGATAGTTATCGATCCTGCAACCAACTTGGGACGTGGTGCCTTGAGCGGCTACCATTTTAATGAGGACGAAATCATCGGCAACATCCACCAGCTCAACGAGCTGTCAGAGGATGTTAGGAAAATGCTGGAGGAGAGGTGATCGAATTATGAGGAAACAATACATACTGGATATTTTTGCGGAAACACGAAAACGAAACCGAACTTGTGTTGCTATCAACATGCTTACTGATCCAGCAGAAGCGCGAAAGCAATGTGGTCGCGATGTCGGATATTTCTTAGGTTATTATTCGGATGCAGACAGACAGCTTTGGTATTCAGCACTGAATATCCAACATCCTATTTTCCCGTCATTATCTCAACTATAATGCTGGAGGAGAAATGAAACAAACTAAAATCCATTACGGCGAATGCCTGATTTGTGGGGATCATTCGACTGGTGATATGATAGACATCGAGGATATTGACGAGGAGTTGGCGGTGTTGGTAAAACGAGCGCTACCAGACGTTGATAGTATTCCTTTCTGCTCACATCACATGATGCTTCATAAGCCTGGCAACATGAAAGGATCGAAATGAAATTACAGATAACCGCTGGTGCGTTGTTGAAAGCGCTTACCATCGTTAATCGTGCCCGCGTCGCACGGTCTGTGCTGCCGATCCTCGACGGTGTATTGATGCAAATCGAAGATCAGAAGCTGGTCTTGAGTCGCACCATCTTGAATCTGTCGATCAGAACAACCATAGCTGTCGATTACAAGTCTCGGGGTGATGTTGTTGCTCCAGCAAATTCTCTAACACAACTTGTTTCAAAGTTACCACAAGACGAAGAGATCGTGATTGAAAGTTCGGAAAAGCAACTTGCAATCACGAGCAAACATGGCAAATACGAATTCGCCACGATGCTGGTTGATGAGTTTCCTCGGATTCGCAGCCATGAAAGTGATGGTGAATTTCGTCTTAACCCTGAGAGATTTGCCACTAACGTGAAAAGGGTGGCGTTCTGTGTTTCGACTGATATATCGAGACCTGCGCTTAATGGCGTATACTGGAACACGGCCACAGGCAAGACAATAATGGCTGCAACCGACAGTCATGCTCTTTCGTGGAATCAATGCGATGATGCAGGTGGTCGGACGCCCATTCAGGGAGTCATCGTTCCAGTCGATGCGATGACTATCATCGCTGAGATAGCAAAGAACTCAGAAGAATTCTTTGTGGCGTTCAAGGATGTGCAAGTGAGCTTTCGGGCGGACGATACCGAGGTGGTGAGCAATCTCATCAACGGACCGTATCCTGATATAGATCAGGTTATTCCACGAGATGCGGATAAGGTGGCTGTTGCGGACAGGCAATCGATGATAGAGGCCATAGAGCGCCTTGATATTATCGCAGATGATTTTACACATAGGTTGAAATTCAGTCTCGATCAGAACACATTGTCTCTGTCAGGATCATGTTCTGATGCCCGTAAAATCGGCATGGAAGTGCTCGAATGCGAGTTCTCCGGCGAGCAGATCGAGATTGCATTTAACCTACGTTATGTCCTAAATAGTCTCAACCACATCGATACCCAGAAAGTGCGGATCGAAATGACGACGCCTCAGGCGGCTACGATCTTCAGGCCGATAAATGTCTCTGAGTATTTTTATCTCGTGATGCCGTTACGGCCAGATTGACGGGAGGAATCTAATGGTAATCTCAGACGGCACAAATCTAAGCCAACAGAAAAACCGAAAAACTCAAATGGGTAAACGTGGCAGACCATTTAACAAAGAATTCTGTCTGCTTCTCTTCGGCTTACATGCCTATGCCGATCTGACATTCGAAGAAATAGGTGAGTCATTCGGTATCAGCAGACAGGCCGTTCATCAACAATGGCAAAAGGGCCATCGCTTTATTGGTGGAATACCGCAATCTGAACGCACGGCGTTGATTGAATGCTGCTGCAAACTCAGGAAGGCAGATACTCCGATTATTATCGAATTCGATAATCCACGTGGAAATGGGCCGTATGACAGGAAGTGGGAGTGGGATCCATCACGTTTAGGCCGACCTTGTCGGGATGGCAAGATTCGTTAATCGGAAAACACAAATGACAGAACCAGGAGGAATCATGGGACTCGGTTATAGTGAAGAAAATTTCCTTAGAGTAACAACGGGGAAAAATCCTATAGAATACGATATGAAGGAACACCAGGAACACTTTGAGATGCTGAGCAAACTTACTATAGAATCGTTATTGAGAATCGAACAATGTCTCAGAGCCATCGAGGGATATTTACGAGCGCAAGCACATATGACGAGCTTAGATCATGGTTGGGGCAAACCAAATCCTGAAACTGAAACAGAAGATATAGCCAAAAAACGCGAGTAGAGGCCCGTAGCTCAACGATCTTGGCAGATCATCCCTTATCACCAGCAAGCCATAAATCGCTTAACCTACCCGCCCCGCATCAAGCGGAGCGTCTTTTTTATCCTCCGCTATTCTGTTCAATTCTCGCTCAGTTTAACAACCGATCAAAGTGTCCAGAATTCCGACACCTCACTGTCCAGTTTTCCGACACTTCTGATCAGCACCCTAAACGATTGTGGCATAGGGACTTACGATAGCAGCAAAACTTACCGCACCTCTAAGTGTATGCTCTATACTTAGTTATGATATCATGGGAAGTGTACGGATTTCCGACAGTTTGTTGTTTGTTCTCTGTTGGAGATTGTGCGTACCACCCGCCGCCCTCTCCCTAAGGTTCTCCCAATTGTTGACGCGTGTCAAGGGAAATTTTCATCAAACAGGGAAATTGTTCATTTTTTGAACAGCTGGCGGAAAAAGTTGCAAGTTTTTGCGTCATTTCGACGTTATATTGCATAGTGGAGTGAACGTCAACCCTGGAGGTGTCATGCCGAAAATGTCTGTATCTCTGGCCGAGCAGCCAGCTCATTATTATGATTCGATCTATCGAAATGGTTACAATGTCGATCACATGCAGCCAGTTTACAATGCGGTGATGGACATCTTGCAATCGCTTAAACCACCGGTGCAGGTGTTGGAGATCGGTTGCGGGATAGGAATCTTCGGCGAAATGGTTCATGATGGCGGATTCAAATATCGCGGTTTTGATTTCAGCATCGAGGCGATCCGGCGCTGCCCTAATTCGATTCGCACGCGGGTCGTCAGGCGCAACGCTTACCATCGATCAACGTTCCGCGTCAGCCATACCGTTGTTATCGCGATAGAAGTGATGGAGCACTTGCGAGATTTGGAGATCGTCGATCACATTGCGTCTGATACGATCTGCATATTCACCTTGCCGAACTACACGGACGAAGCTCATCTGCGCGCATATCCGGATGAGAAGATGATTCGCAACTATTACAAAGGTCTCATTCGCTGGCATAAGATACAGCCAGTCGTCATGGCTGCCGACTCCGGCATCGAATGTGGCAAGAAGATTATCTGGGTCTGTAAGGGAGCGAAAATCTGATGGGCAATCAAGGTCTCCAGAGTCTCAATCTTGAACCATCGGATAAGCTGATCAGCCAGCCGCTGGCGATTATCGAGGGGAAATGGCCTCGATTGTTCATGGCTCTGACTCATCATCGGACGACAAAGGGTGGACGACTCACGTTCGCCGACAAGAAATGGCTGGAGACGATCTACAAAGACAACAACCCCCGCATGGTCATCATCAAATGCTCGCAGGTTCACATGACCGAACATTTCCTTTGCGCCATGTTCACGCTTGCCCGCAAGGGATTGAGAGGTCTTTACATTATGCCGACGAATGAAATGCGACGACCATTCGTGCAGGATCGCATCGACCGCTTGAAAGATTGCTCGCCCGAATATACAAGAGCTTTGCTCACCGATGGTCATCGAGTTGCCGACAGCAACGTTTACAAACTAATCTTCGGGTCGGGCTGGAAGTTTGTAGGTGCGAATGTTCGCAAGAACTTCTTCGAGTTTCCGGGGGACGTGCTAATCATGGACGAGTTCGATTTGCTTGACCAGGTAAACGTTCCATATGCCTATGATCGTATCGCAGACTCGAAGGTTCCGCACGTTTACAAGTTCGGCAATCCGACAACGGACGGAACCGGCATCTCGAAAGAATTCCTCAACAGTACGCAGAATGAATGGTTCGTTCGCTGCTGCCATTGTGATCATGAGCAGGTACTTGACTGGTATAAGCATTTCGTCACAGACGCCGAATCGACTTATCAACTACGCAATGGCGACGGTCATCCCGTTTGTCTGAGTTGCGGCAAACCCTTTGATCGGATCGGTCCTGGTCGATGGGTTCCTGGCAATCCCGAATCAGAAATCTCCGGCTATCGTGTCAGCAGGCTCTTTGTTCGTAAGACGGATACCGACATCATCGGGCATTTCGATAGTCTCTTTCCCAGGTTCCTTGAAGCGCAGGGCAACGAAACGCTCATGCAGAATTTCCATAACAACTATCTCGCACAGCCTTACGAGAGCTATGAGTTGCGACTGACCGAGAGCTTGATGGCGTCATGTGCAGCAAAACAGCCGATGAGATTCGAGCAGAATGCGGATTTTCGGACGATAGCAGGAATCGATCAGGGCCGCAAATTCACCGTGGTCATCAGCGCGGTTGTCGAGAGCATCCTTCATGACATTGCTTATGAGATATGCGATACGTGGGAGCAGGTGTATTCACTCCTTGCAACACACAACACGAGCACGGCAGTAGTTGATGCTCAGGGTGGCGGCTATAATGAGACCCGCAATTTCATAAGGCGCCAACAGGGCGCCTGGATGTGCTTTTATCGATCGAAAGATCAGATCAAGGAAGCATATGATCTCGACTATGGTCAGCTGGTGGTCAAGACGAATCGGACCGAACTTCTCGACTCGATGGTGGCAGCATTCAAAAACAAGAAGATCATGATTCGCCACGACTGGAGATCGGCAGTTAACGGTTCTTATCTCTCAGAGATGCAGGTGCCCAAGCGTATCATGGACGCGGGCGGGCGTATCGTATGGACGAAAGGCGTCGACCATTTCTTCCACGCATCGGCATACAGACATCTTGCCTGGCTGATCTCAGGCATGAACAACAGTGCGGCTCTCCGAAAAGATGCTCATGTCGACATGATGCAGACCGGGACGATCAACGTGCAGACCATTATCGAGCGTGGCCGCATTGGCGACAACGGTGACAAGCCGGAACAGCCGCAAATCAAACAACGCCGGAGCGCTTATGTCGGATAGGAAGCGAGCGCTCGTCTGTTTTCCGCATGGGATCGGCGATGTGATTCATGCCTCTCCCTCGATGCGTACCCTGTATGAAGATGGATATCTCCTCGACATGATGGTCAGGCCGGGCGTCATCAACAGCCATCTACTTGACGATTGTCCGTATATCGGTCGGTTGATAAAAGTGCGAACCGATACGACGGAAGGAGGCTGGAAGACCTATCATTTGCCGATGTTCAACAAGTTCAGGCGCGACTATGATAAGGCAATTACCTGTCAACTGCTCAGTCGGTATAATCATCGGCAGCATCAGATCGCAAAAGAGTTCGGAGTCGAACCGAAGAATTTTGATCTTGAGGTCTGGATAAATCAGCAGTCGATTATCGAGGCTCAGACTTTTCTAGGCCAGCATATCGGTTCGAAACCTTTTGTCCACGTGCATACCAGAACCGAGGCGCATCGCAAATACTGGTGGGATTCGCTCGCTTACGTAGGTAAGGAATTCCCCGATGTATCGATCATCGATACTGGTCATAATGGCAATGCCCACAAGAACTTCGAGAACATCAATACGAGTTTTATGATTATGCACAACGCCGCCCATCGAGTGCTCTCGATATCGGTCATGGCTGCCGCCGCCGATGCTCTCAGATTGCCGATTGATGTGTTGAACTGTGTGGATAAAGATCATCCCTGCCTGCCGCTGAATCGCAAACTCGTCAAGCGGTATCGCATCAGAGGAAAACTCCAATGATTAAGTGTGGCGACAAGCGGTGTCATCCCTGTTATAGTCCGGGTTATGAACAAGAGGATGTTCAATTCATCAGAAATTTTCTCCTGACACATAAGGAGAAACGATCAGCATTCGTCGATGTTGGTGCACATGCCGGTCTCTATGTGCATATGTTGACATCGTCGCTGCCTGATTGTAGGATGTTATCAATCGAACCTGACATGTCGATGCTTGACATACTCTATGATAATACACCACCGCACATAGTTATGAACATCGCTCTGTGGGATCACGTGGCTAATCTCTATCTGCACAAGGATAACAAGCCTCATGGATATGTAGATGAGAAGACATGTGGAATGCCTGTATCAGGTACAACTCTTGACTTGTTGCACATATGCTTTCCTGATATTGAAGTGATTGCTCTCAAGATTGATACGGAAGGATCAGAGGGATTAGTATTGGCCGGTGGCAGAGACACGCTGAAATCTGTCGGGGTGGGAGCCATAGTTGTTGAGTTGAGCATGGGACATTTACGCAAGTACAATACGGACGTTATGGATATTATCGATAAGCTTGCAGGTCTCAAATTTGAACCGACCGATCCTATCATGATAGAACAAGTGCGCAATGGCGCCAAACGTAATGTCCATTTCGTTAAAGGATAACTATGAACATATTCGGGCTGAACATATCTATCGGCAAACAGAAGCAGGTGCAGCTCAAAGATCGGGCCGCTGGCATAGAAGCCTGGGTGCATTACGGCAATCAGAAGATTGCGGGTCGCGATCCTCGCACATACCACGACCTTGAAGCCGAGAAAGTTAACTCAAGCGTCTACATTGCAGGCCGCGCAATTTCCGATGCTGTTGCGAGCTTGCCGGTGAAGGTGATCGGCATGGAAACCATCGGCGGCATCGAGCGCGAGTATGAAGATCGGGATCACCCAGCAAACAAGATCATTAGAAATCCGAATCCTACACACTCATGGATCGATTTGATTCGGCATCAGGTGAAGAGCTATCTCGGCGATGGCAATGCGTTCATGACTATCGAACGTATAACCGGCCCGAATGATCGCGTTGAGCTATGGCCGCGCGATCCGCGTCAGGTCAAAATGACGCTTTCGGAATCGGGTGCGCCCGATGGTTACATCATCGGCTACGGCACGCCAAGATCAAAGACGTACAACCTGAACGAAGTACTGCATGTCCGCGATCTGACTCCGGGATCGCCATATTACGGCATGAGCCGCATCAACAGCGTGCGCGATGAGATTATGATGGATCATCTTGCAAATCAATTCAACAGCAAGTTTTTCGAGAACGGGGCAACCTTGCACATGATGTTCACTCCCGAACATGATTTGTCCGATACCCAACATGAGCAACTGATCACCTTGATAAACTCCAACGTTAGCGGCGTCGAGAATGCATTCAAGCTTTTCGTCAATCAGTTTGCGGGCAAGCTCGAAACAGCGGACATCAAGCACAAAGACATCGCGTTCGGCGAGTTGCTGAGACACAATCGCGAGAAGATATTCGGAGCATTCGGGCTGCCACCATTCCGAGGCGGCATCATGGAGTACGCCAATTATGCGAATGCGCTGGCTCAGGATTTGGATTTCTGGAACAACACGATCATGCCAGTATTGATGGTATTTGAGGCAGCATTCAACAAGCAGCTTATCTGGCCTCTCTACGGCGAAGAGTTCCAAATCAAGTTTGATTTGTCGAATGTGCCCGCGCTCAGGGGTGATCCGCTCAAACAATCAGTCGAGTACAAGAACTATGTCGATGCTGGAATCATGACGCCCGATGAGATCAGGGAAAAGCTCGACCTGCCGCCGCTGCCGAAAGATCAAAATCCCGTTCCCAAAGAACCGGGAGAAGAGCCTGAACCGGAAGCTCCGACGAAAGATGAGGTTGAAGAGTCTGAGCGGGCGATTCACTCCGTCCTACGCTCACAATACGCGAAATTCGCGTCCAGCCTTCAGAAAAAGACTTTGAACGGATCGATGATGAGTATGCTGATCGATCCGCAGTCTCTTGCCACATCATGTTTCAGCGTTGTCGACATGACAACGCAGATGGAACGGCAGTGTGTGCCGATAATCAAGAAGCTGATTATTGCGAGAGTCGTCAATAAGCTGAGAGTTGCGTCGACCGGCAATGGCGGATTCAATCCGCTCGTGAGCAATGAAATCAAAAGCGTTGTTCGAACGATCCCGGCAACGATCAGATCACATTACAGGCAAACGATTTTGAGCATACAATCGCTCCTGGTCGACGCCGATCAGTACAATTGGCGACTGGACAAACTTTTGCAGGAGGTGAGGCAACTCTTTACTTATGCGCAAGCCCATGCATTGGCGGGCGACCTGCTCTCCGATGCTATCAAGTCGGCATGGCTAACCGTGTTCGAACATCAGCAGCATGGATGCCATAACGAATAGATGAAGGGAGTACTATGTGCCGATTGACATAACCGACCAATACATACGAATCCGCGTCGCTCAACCAGGTTCGTTCGAAGATAACTCATTTCGCATAACTTGGATAGCGAAAGACGAAGGAATCAAGGCGGTCATCGGTCGTAAGAAAGGTGAGGAAGGAACGTCGGTTCAGTCTTTTCTTTTCGTGAAAGACAAGTGGACGGTTGAACGCGCGAAGAAATGGGTAGCGGATCACGATTACAAGATTCAGTCGGAAGACCGGAGTGTTGGTGATGGCATAGAACTCGAGGATATGCCCATCTATTCCGGTGAATCCGCGCTTGTGCGGCTCTTCGATACGAGCCTGACCGGCCGTGTGACTGATTCTGATATCAATCTATCGGACGAATCATCGACAGGCGACATCCTTTTTTCAGGATATGCCGTCACTGATACGTTGATCGAAGACCGCAAGTTCAGGATTCCATATACGGCATGGACATGGAAGGATGCGTTCAAACAATTCAACGGTCGGCTTCTTGGATTCCATGAAGATCGCTCAGTCCCGATAGGTAAGATCGATAATCATGAGGTCGTCAAAGACAAAGGATTGTTTGTTGATGGCCGCATCTTCGCAGAGAATCCGCCTGTTTTGTTGAGAGCGGTTCGCGAGCGTGTGTTGAAATCGTTCTCGGTCGGCTTCAAAATGGAAGAGTGGTCATTCGATGAGAAGTCTGAGATATTGACCGTGATAAAAGGATCACTTAAGGAGGTGTCGCTTGTAAATTTACCGGCTGATCCGAATGCCGGTTTTGTAATCAGGAATGCAAACAAGGATGAAATGACAATAACTGAAAGGAGTCAGACGTTGTCGGAAGTAAACAAGGAAAATGTTGCTCTTGAGAAACTGGAGCAGCATCAGGTAACGCTCGGAACGAGGTACGAAGAGCTGTCGAAAATCATCTCAACGGTTCGTGACGAGCAACGCAAGTTCGCCGATGCGGCAATTACTAAAGAGGAATTGCAGCAGAGGATGGACAAGATTCTCAAGGATGTCGAGGGAATCGCTGAAGAGGTCAAGCAGGCTAAGCAGCTTGCCGATATCAACAAGAACCGGGTAGTCTACATGGATTATCGTTCGATGCTCACGGATTGGCCGTGGCTGAAAGATGATAATGGAAACAAGGTGCATGAAATCGAGCAGCGAGCTTTCTGTCTATTCCAACTATCGGTCAATTACGACAAGATGCAGGCGGGCCAGGAACTCAAGAATCTGCGTGACCTGCATGACACCGTCCTATTTTGGGACGCCATCGAACGTCACAAGAATCGTGGTCGTGCCGGTTATTCGCTTCAGAAGGCGAAAATCTTTCAGCAGCTCATAAGAGAGACCGACAAATTCGATCATGACATCGCTCTTGCAATGGCTGGTGGGAATACCGGCTATGGCTATGAGTGGGTGCCCTCAGAGCTGTCATCGGAGTTTAACGAATACTTGCGCATCGTCCCAACGCTCGCAAGCAAGTTCGAGACCTGGATCATGCCCAAGGGCGGGTCTGCCAAGTTCCCATTCCAGAACGGCAAGGCTGTTGTCTACAAAGGTTCTGAAGCGCTGGTCGACAACGCAACCGAGGCTCGCAAGACGAACGTGGCGACGGGCGTTAAGACATTCACGCCTGACGTGTTTATCGGCGCGCTGGTTTCATCTGAAGAGTTGACCGAGGATTCGATTCTCGATATGGTCAGCTTCATTCGGAAGGAGCTTGCGACGGCTCTTGATGAAGGTCGCGAAACTGCGATCATCAATGGTGACGATTCGGCAACCCATTTCGACAACACGATCTCGACCGTCTATCAGACATACAATGTCGAAACGTGCTGGAAGGGACTTCGCAAACTCGGTCTGGGAAGTGCGAGTTATTATCGCGACATCGAAGTATCATCTTCCACGACGGGTGTGGGTTCTCTCGAAATCATTAACTTCACCGACTGTAAAGGCGACATGGGCGTTGCAGGTATCAAGCCTGCCGACTGCGTGTTTGTGACCGGTTTGAAGGTGCGCACCCAGATCCACACCGCACTTTACAAAGAGGATGCTCTTGGCGTGCTCACATTCATGATTTCGGGTACGCTGCCGACAATCGACGGTTCGGAAATCTATATTTCCGCGCAGTACGACGAGCAGCTTTCAAGCGCCGGAATCAGGGATAGCGGAGCCGATGTCAAGCACACGTCGATCTGTTGTGCGCACAAGCCGAGTTTCAGGCTGGCGCAGCGCCGCGGCGTCACTGTCGAGTATAACAAGGACATACTGACGCAGCAGCAGCAGTTCGTGGCGACGACCAGATGGGATTTTGGAAAAATCTCTGCCGATGCCATCTATCCGGTGTCGGAGATGATAAACATTCAGCACACCACATAAGAGCGAGTGAGAAGGGAGAAACAATATGGATGGGCCAACTCGTGCAGCGCTTATCAAATTCGCTCTGCTCACCGGTGCTGCTGATTCGGCGACTGCCGGTATTACTTGCGCGGCGAAAGATGGGACTGCGATTGCGGTCGGCGATCAGCTCATAGCCGTAGTCAATATCGCTGTGACGACGAATCTGCCGACGAATGATACGGTTGCATCGAGCATCATCGCGGGCAAAGTCAAATGTCCGAATTCGGCTAACGATGTTGTCGCCGTCTGGTGGATGGCGTGTACATCGGATGCCAATCAGATGGCATCGCCCATGATCGAAGGCGATCTTATCGCCGGTGCCGGTGCAAACGTCAGCATAGCGACAAGCGGAATCAAGACAGGCGACAGCCTGATATGTTCTCTGGAGATTGCAACTACCACGGGAGCGCTAACGGATCGAACCGACACGACAACCATTTATGCCGATGGCTATGTCCGTTGTTCCGCGGCTACGACTGATGATACTCTGCTGCTCATGTGGCATGCAAAAGACAATGCTACGGCCGAAGCCTCGATGTATCTGAGGTTTACGCTTACTACGATGGGGCTTTCAGATGAGTCGGACATAACGGTAACAGGAATCAAAACCGACGATCAGGTGTTGGCTTGTTATGTTACGGATGAGACGTCAGCATTGGGACTCGATCAGGTTGCGGCGGAAGTGGTTATCACGGATGATGACACCATTCGCATAGATCAGGTATCGCCGACGGTGACAGCCGGTGCCAGTCTATGGGTGTTTTGGGTTGACAGGGAGTTAGTCAGCTAACTTCCGCCTCCACAGCGCGGGCGTCTTAATCGGCGCTCGCGCAGGAATCAGGAGCTATGATTACAATCACCGAATATGCTGAGTTTGCGAATAAGAGTCTGCCATTAGAAAACGAGGCGCAAGTCGAAGCCCTGATCGAAATGGCGACGGAAGTGATCGAGAAAGAGATCGACCGTGATCTTTATGCTTGCAGCCCCTCACCATTCGATATCGTGGAGACATTCAACGGCAATGGCGCTTTCAGGATGTGGACGCGAAATGCGCCCATCGATATTGTCGATAGCCTCGAATACTGGTCTGGCACTGAATGGCAGGATGTGTCCGAACTTGGAATGACATTCGAATGGGATGAGACGACAGGCAAGGTATGGTTTCCAGAGCGATACGTTTTTCATAAGGGCGTGGATAACTGGCGGATCACCTACAGTTATGGATTCGCGGATGGCATTCCAGCCGACTTGAAATACGCCTGTTTTCTGCTCATTCAATATCTAATTGATAGTCCACAAAGGAAAGGAATTAGATCACAATCTGATGGTGAGCAGTCATTCACGTATACAGATAGACCAGAGCTTCTATGGAAAACTCTACACGGATTTTTTCAGGTATCCAAGGACTATGCTACAATCATAGCCAAATACAAAAGGTTCGTGTGATGTCATTGATAGTGCAACCAAAGCTGAAATCGCGCAAGCTGCCAAAGGCATTGAAGAATTTGGTGCAATTGGATAAACAATTGCATCGCATCGGTGTGCGAGTCATCAAGGAAATCCGAAGAAATCTGAGTGGACGATATTTGCATAAACGTTCCGGTGCCTTATATGGCTCATGGGATTATGAGGTGCGCCCGATAGCTCACGGCTACAGATTGACAACTTATGCCGATTTGGGAAAAGCACCTTATGCTCGTATTCACGACCTCGGCGGTATGACCGGACGTGGACATAAGACGAAGATCAGGCGACGTTCATATGCGAAATATGCTTGGCTCACGACGCATAATGAAAGAGATCGAATAATGAAGAAATGGCTGGTGGAGATGTTCCGTGGCTGACACCAAAGAAGCATTGATTGACAGTCTGGTCTCGATGCTGGGCGCAATCTCCGGCGTTACTTGCACTCGCAGGCTCAGGACCCCACAGGGAGCAAGAGACGCATCACCTTACATCGGTCTATTGGCATCAACAGAAGAAGTACTGGTCAGGGATTCCACTCATACCAGGTGGGGTCTGACCGTCGACTTGATTCTCATGGTCAAGGGCGAAGCTATCGAAGACTTGATTGTTGACGTTAAGGATATCATCGAGGGTGATACATTGCCGACCAGTGCTTTGCAAATGCGGCTGGTAGGACAGGAACCCGTGAATCTCATAACCGATGACGCCTATTCGAGCAGCCGGATAGTTGTAGATATGGTCTACGTCTCAGCAAAGGGGGCTAACTGATGTCGACGACGACAGCCACAGCGCATGCAAAAGTAATCGCCAGATTGCAGAGTCAGTTCGGCGGCGGAGACCCGTCACCGAGTCCTTCCCCGAGTCCTCTGCCATCGCCAGTTCTGAACGTTTACTCTTATCATGCCGTTGCCAATCTTGTACTCGATGCTCTCACCGTCGAGCCGATCAGCAATATTCCGGTTACAACTGATGCCGGATTCGGGAGTGGCCAGTTTATCGAAAATCACGAGATCAGGATATCTATCCGCATACATACCAGCTATGCGGGCGGCATCGAACAGCTTGCCACGACTCTTGATCTGCTTGATGAAGTGATAACTGCATTGAAGACAAGCATCGATTTGGGCGATAGATACATGCTCATGGGATTTCTTGGCGAGACGATCAACGTCGAATTCGCCGAGAGTCAGAGCGTGGGAGCGGAACTCATAGCAATCATTCACAAGGTGGAGGGATATCCATAATGAGAATCAGAAGAACGAAGAAAATTGACAGGATGGGGTTGATCAAAGCATCGCGCAAGTTCGGCATCGCTCCTCTCTTTACCAGTCTATTACAGCGAGGAGAAGTGATCGAGCTGCCAGACGATAAGGCGGAAGCACTCATATCTCGTGGTTATGCGCTGCGATCAGGTGGCCGTCCGCCCGTCAATAACATAACCATCGACGATACTGAGATTGAAACGACCGAAACAGCCGGAGATCATTGTCTGACAAATGACGATGACGAAGAACCGGACGATGATGATTCCAATGTCGAGCTTTGAGAAAGGATAGGCTATGGCCTTAGAAGAAATTCGTGAATCTATGGAGCGGCGGTTCGGCATTCGCGAACAGGCCGCCTACGATACCGTCGAACTCGATAACGCTGCGTTCACTGAGTTGACGCTTGAGTCAGCCAAAGTCAGCCGAGATCAGCAGGTTTATGAAATTGCTGCCAATCACGGCAGCAAAAACCCCACACAACAGCATGTGATTGTCACTGATCGCGGCGGTTCCGGTGAAATCGTTCTCGCGGGTCCGGTCAATCTGAATGACATCGACCTGCTTGCTTATGCTCACTTCCAGAACGTGGTGGAAGGAGCATCAACGCCATTCACCAAAACTTTCGAGCATTACGAAACGCACCCTGATTTCACGTCCGACGTGGGCAAGTTCCTGACCTTCATTCGGAGATTGCCGGAAACGGGCACATCCTACAAGGTCGGAGGCTGTATATGCAGCAGTTTCAAACTGTCAGCAGCTCGCGATGAGCTGGTCAAATACGAGGCGACGCTTCGCGGAGTCGGACCTGGTATTGATACATCGAATCCATCCGGTACGTGGACGCCATCCGATGACGCCGATTTCATGTATTTCAACGACATCGAATCGGCGACGCTCGATTTCTCAGCAGGATTGGCCAGTCCGGTCAACATCCTCATTCGATCATTCGAAATCGAATCGAATTACGAGATTGAGAAGGTCGGACATGATGCCGTCGATGGTTTCCAGATGTTGGCGTTCATGAATCGGAGCGGCTCATTCAAGGTCGATTTGCTGAGAGATTCGACCGCAACGGATATTCTCGCTGCCATCACCAGCAATGGTATGTGTCGATTCACCCTCGATTTTGGCGAATTGACTATCGACGTAACGGGCAAGGTTGAGGACGCTGAACAAAGCGAAGACGGCTTGCTCGCCGAATCCATAACGTGCCGGATGCTCTCGGTCACCAACGGCGCGGTCGAGCCTATGTTCGTATTTGCAGTTATGAATGAGACAGACAGGGGCTGGTAAACTACAAACAACGTGGAGGTTGTGTGTTACGACTGGTCGACCCAAATAAGCATCATAGCGTTACGATTCTCGACAGCAAATTCTCGATGCGTAGCATGAGCGTGCGCGAGAAGTTTACAACAATCGAACAAATGGGCAAGCTTCAGCCGACCGTTGAATCGTATGATGCTCTCATTTCTCATTTATGTTCAGTCATCGTCTCTATCGACGGCAAAGATGCGAAAGAAGTCCTGAATTCTCTTGAATCATTCAGTGACATGCTTGCAATCATAAACGGCGTGATAGAGTATTGTTCGCTTAAGGACGAGCAGACAAAAAACTCCGGCTCCTCGTCGGATATATCCACTCCAAAGCCGACGGGGAATTGAAGCCATGTGGAGAACCTTGCAAGCATCGGGCATGTCTGTACGGCAAAGAGCAGGTGGAAACGTGCGGTCAGGGATTGAAACCGGTTATTGTTATGCGAGATACGTGGAGCCAGCTTATCGATTATGCTGCTGTTCGTGGTGGTGACAAGCTCACAACATGGGAGGCATGTTGCGTGTATTATAATCTGTGCGCACCTTCGGTAATTACACCGCTATCATTGATGCTCTGGAATCTCTATCGGCGACTCGATGGGACGAAAGGATGTTCCTATGACGAATACTGGAATCTTCCCGCAATCTATGTTGAGGCTTGCGATGTTATCGAGTCCGAGATCGCTCAGATACAAAGTCGACAGCAACACGAACTTGTTGTCAAGGACATGCTGAAAAAGAACAGGACACGTTGATGGCCAACTCACAGGAAAGATATCAGCTCATACTTGAGGCGCGCGAGACTGCTGCCGATAAAATCAAGAAGTTGAATGCGCAGATCACTGCGCTCGGCGGCCCGGCGATGGTCAAGAGCCAGCGGGAAATAAACAAGCTCGAACGTGAGCTGAAACTGTTGAACGGTTCGGCGGATAAAGGTCATCCGATCTTTTCGCGTTTCACCAAAGGTATCGCTATCGGGACGATTGCTGCAAACGCCGCGATGCAGGCATTCGCAGCCCTAACTCGATTCGTGAAAGGTACGTTCCAGGCTGCTCTCGAAAGCGAAAAAGTCTGGAACGATGTCTCAGCGTCATTGATGCGGCATGCAACATCCGTAGATGTGAACGTTGGAGCGGTTAAAGCTTTCGCTGCTCAAATGCAGACGTTGACTGGCATATCCGATGAACTTGTCGGTACGGCATTTCAGCGCTTGCACGATTCAAATATCAGCGTTGCCGACTCGATGGATTTGACGCGCTCGGCTATGGATATGGCGGCAGCCAAGGGCATGGACGTTGTAGAAGTCGCCAATCTAATGGGCAAATCGATCAATTCGAGTACGAACGCTCTCGCGCGCTATGGTATCCAAATCGACAAGTCGTTGCCCAAGCAAGAGCAGATGCGTCAATTACAAGAAAAGATAAACGAAATGTTCGGCGGGGCGGCGGCGGCCCGTATGTTGACGACTGCCGGTAAACTGGAACTGCTCAAACAGAGAATGGGAGATTTACAGGAAGCAATCGGCGGCGTGATAATACAATCACCAGCTTTCGAATATTTTCTTGAGCTTGTAAGCGATGCTGCTCAATATTGGGCGGGATTCGGCGCAGATATGAATCTTGATACTGTTAAAGCCCAGATTGCATCCGTTACGACCGAACTCGCAGAACAAGAGCGAATAGCGAAAGAATATAGTGAACTTCCCTTCTATGAAAAACTCGTTACTACTGGCGGATATGCTCAAGAGCATGTTGACGCATTGAAAGCGAAACTGATTGGTCTTCAATATCAGGAGCAGGTACTGACCGATCAAAATCTGAAAAACATAGAACGTGAAAAAGCCGAAAGATCGGCAGCAATGGCCGAACGGTTTGAGGCCCTGAAAGAAATGAAATTGCCGCCATTAATGGTTATGCCTAAGCCTGATACTATGGCTGATGAAGCGGCTTTATGGGCCGAAGATATACGTGAAGTTGTGTTAAATGCTTTCGGGGACAAGAGCCTGATACCGATTGAAGCTACCTTGCCGCCAACTCCTGATGTGGAAACAGCAGCGATTAATCTGAATAAGATCATAGGTGATAACATCAACGCCGATATTATCGGACGACAGCAAGGGCAATTCACCTCTGCATTTGCACAGATAGGCCGATCAGGCGTCGATGCGCTGGCAAGAACAATAGCGTCTGGTCGTGGGAAAGTTTCCGATGTATTCAAAGGTATGTATGAGGATTTCATGGCGTTTTTTATCAAACAGGCACTACTGTCAATCCTTAATGTTTTTGTCCCCGGATTGGGAACAATTCTTGGTGGCATATTCGATACTCCGAAATATGATCGGCTCGCGATGCAGCAGGGTCAGCATTTCGCGCATTACTTCAGTCAGGGAGTCTTCGCAAACATGAGAAGCGGGTCTGAACTGATGCGCGGTATCGTTCCGAGTGCAGCCAATCTCGCAATGCCCGCAATGGCCGGCGTTGGAGGTGGGGGAGGTTCCAACATCGGTACTACCATTAACGTAACTTTTTCAGGCAACGTGTTATCGTCCGAATTCATCGAGAAGCAAGTCGCGCCGACATTGCGCAAGCTCGCAACCAATGGCAAGTCCGATCTTGCGCTAAATCCTGAAAATATCACAGGCAGGCGAAACGTTCTTGTCTACTAAGTTCTACACGCTCGAGGCGATGATTGACGCCGTGGTTCATGATGTATCGTCTCAAATCGCTGCGCATCCGGCTGAGCATGCTCTGATCTTAGAGCCGAATTTCGCATGGCAGGCCGATGGTATTGACGAGCAACATCATTTGATTATCGATTGCGGCAAACCAGTCGTGGCGAATGCGCTGGTCTGGATTCATCGGCATGACGAAGTTGACGTTCCATCACCGGTCTCGCCCTGGCCCTATCCCTCACCGTTCCCATCACCATCACCGTATCCAACTGGAATCTATGCCGATATCTATTACTCGAATGATGCATCGATATATACATTGGCTCCCTTGACAATCGATCCTGGAGTGTCAGGAGAACTTCTCAAAGTTTCTGAATTCAGCGTTGCCACAACTCAGAGATATTGGAAAATCGTTCTTCGCGGAGTTGTACCGCCCAACTATTATGCGCCCGATGATTTGCGTACAAGCGCGCTATGGCTGGCTCGAAAATATCAGATCACCACCGGTGCCGTCTTTCCGATGGACGACACGACGGTTTACCCGAAAGAGACGTTTAGCATGCCGTACGGCGAGCAGGCATTTTTCGGGTTTAGCGAAAATGAGCAGGTCAGGTTCACTCGCATCTACACCGTCGATGATGCGGATTATGCGACGCTGATGGCAATGCTTGAGAACACGAACGGCGGTGAAACGATTCTTGCAATGCAGGAACTCGACAGAGATCCGATGCTTGTCAGGATTGAAAGCGCGATCAGCATCGAGAAGTTCGCCATGGAGTGGCGCACCATAACGATGACACTCACGACGATTCCGATTATCGGTAGAGACGAGTTGTACTGATGGTATTCCAATTTTATTTGCACGGCATTCCTGATACGATAGTAGAGTATCATGCTTTTTGGCCATATCCACCACCTGGGGGGCCGCCATATTCATTACCATTTTATTGGCTAAAAATGGAAGGAGAAGAAGGATCGGTTGGATGGGTTGTGTGGCGATATATGTCGTATACAGGTTGGAATACAGAAGAAACCTATCCAACAAACTTTTTGGGTTATCAAATATCGGGGAGTTATCCGAATATCGTCAGTAAAAAATCGTTTTGGATTACGCAAGATACGGATTTATGGGATCAATTACAAGATGGCGGATATGACTCTATACCATTCTCAAGTTGGCATTTTGGATTATACTTTGGATGTGGCGGCACTTATGGAATTACATTTACACTGTTGATTGAAGTGTGTAAGCGATCCATTACGGATGTTGATACATTACTATACTCATTTGTGACTCCTCCCATATCGCGATATGGGGCTGCTCAAGTATATGAAGAACTTACTAAAAACATGCCGGAATTCGCTATTGTATCTACTGATAGATTAGTAGTTAAAGTATACATCGATAGCATGGAAGGTGAAGGCTCGCTTTATATGCGGATGGGTGGTACCACCCCATCATTCGTTCAAATTGAAGAATTGTCTCCATCACCCAGTCCGTCACCTAGTCCGTTACTTACCTGGGATGATACCGGTAATCTATTAGCGCCCGTCGATGCTTCGCTTAAGCTGAACACCAACTACTCCATGCTGTACTCAGGAACGCATGAGCCTAAATACACATTAGATAACGATCTAAGCACATACTGGCGACCAAGTTCAACATCAAACCATTCTCTATATCTGAAATTCGATGCGCCCAAAACAGTGGACGCTTTCGCGTTTTGGATTCACAACTATAATGAAGGTTTCGGAGGCAGCAAAAGATGGAGCCTCATGTGCTCCCTCGATGGTTTTGATTATCATGGTTTTGAATCCATATTGTTTACCGACAGCAGACGCGCCGGAACACCACTGGTGGTTTTCAAATTCGATGTTCCTCGAATCGCTCAATACTGGATATTCAACTTGGAAGGTTTCGGTGATCCGATAGAGGGGCCTGAAGATACGCCTGTTGGGCCGATAATGGAAATAAGCGGCGTATGGTTGTTACGAGACTACAGCCTGCCTTATGACAACCAATATCCAGAGCCTGTCAGATTCGAGTGGGGCAATGACCTTGCCGAATCCCGCAGCGGCAGCAGCTATCAGGAACGACGATTCAGAGGACACGTGCGCATATCCGATAAGGAATATGTGTTCGTTCAGCAGGCTCATTCCGATCTTCTCCTGAATGCGTATAGGGCGTCGAAAGGCGGGCTATTGCCGATAGCATTCAAGCCTGATTATGACAGCATCGACTGGATTCTCTGCCGATTCACTTCTGAACATTCAGTTCGTGAAACGTGGTCTGAAGTGTTTCAGCCCAAAATCGAAGTCAGGGAAGTTGGATTCAAGCGGATTCCCTACATCACAAAGACGCTGCCCATGCTCTCGACGACGGTCGGTCATTGGAAGTTCGATGAATCGCTCGCGGATTCATCGGGCGGCGGCCACACATTGTCGGTTGTTGATATTCTCGCGGGTGCTACCTATGATTACGGCGTGTGTAATCACAACAAGACCTGTTTCGTCTTTGACGAAGATGGTCTCCTGGAAGTCGCTGCGGTCAACGCGGATGCTCTTGACATGGATATAAGCAATTTCTCGCTTGAAACAATCTTTGCAACCAGCCCGGTATCGGAGACGACATATCTGTTGCGCAAAACAGGAGATAACCCCAGCCCTGCACCGTCGCCGGAACCCAGTCCAAGCCCCGTAGTTGCCGGTTATTCCGTATCGATCACAACGGCAGGCAAGATCGATGTCTGTCTCGGCGATGGATCGGTTGAGGTCGAGGGCAGCGGATATGGCCTCGATCTCGATGATGGCTCATTTCATTACCTGGTGGTGACGGTTGATCGCACGCTCGACCTGCTGAAGGTGTATATCGATGGCGTGCAAGTCGGATCGTCACTCGATATCAGTGCTATAACGGGCGCTATAACAAATGCGATAGAGCCATTCCAAATTGGCGGAGAGAATCTTTCGAACGATCCGAAATCGATCATAGGACTCGTAGATGAAGTCTGCGTTTCTAAGCAGTTGTTGACTGCCGCCCTCATAACATCCCGCCATGCCGGATATTCTCATGATGGATTGTGGAGGTTATAGATGCTGACGAGATCGAATATATATGAGCAGTTTGCCGAACGAATAGGGATTCAGACCGAAACGATAATCAAGATCACTATCAGCGCGACAGAATACTTCTTCTCATATCGCCCAATGCCCAAAGGTCTCAATACAAATCCGATATATCCGATACTCAATAATGTGGAAGGAATCGAGGAGAGTATTGATATTTACAGCAAGCAATTGAGATACGATTCCATATCAATCTCATTATCTGATATTCCATTTTATCCAAATACTAATGATCGGCCATTCCGGCCTTCGGAATTGCTCACACAAATCAACGGCGCTGTTGTCGACATATATTTCATGGCAGGCGATCAGATTGAGGATATTGACGATTGTCTGCATGTGTTTTCCGGTTATATTTCCACCGCGCCGCAACTGTCTCGTAATCTATTCCTCATAGAAGCTCAGAACAAAATCAAGGTGGAAGATGTTGTTATTCCATCTCGCGTAATTCAAGATGAAATTTCAAATACTCCGACTGAATTCAAGAATATCCCGATCCCTCTTATCTATGGTCGTTTCCATGTAGGACTCGACAAAGACTGGCTCAGTGATGTCATTCTCGATTATACCGGTACAGGATTAGCTAAGGGCATTCCAACAAACAATACACGGTACAGTCAATACATATTTGCCGATCACGACATATTTATAGAGAATGTGTTCTTCAATCTAGGAGGCCCGACCGTCGTCTGGATAGAATACCCAAGTTATACATATACGGGGCCGAATAGTCTTTTGCTTGCCAGGCCTGAAGCTCTCGAATTGATTTGCAGTCTGATCTTTCCAATCGATGCGACTTTGCCCGGTATTTACGATCACGAATCGTATACTGCCGTTAATCCGGCAAAAGCTGAGACGTTTAATTTTCAGTATGCAACGATGAAAGATAACTTCTTTGATAATACGTCTACAATGGGCGGACGCGGTTTATGGGCGTTTGAACATCCTGAATTGTTTGCCAAACACCTAACATCGGCAACTCTGATCAAAGCCCATTACATAAAGCTGGTCGCCAAAGCAGGGGTTACAATAACGCATATCGACGCCTATCTTTATTATGGTCGAGAAGATGCAATAGATCAGAAAATCCAAATTGGTCAAAAGTCAGGCGCAATTCCCTATGGCGGTGGTGAAATAGACAATACCGGAGTGAATATAGATGATCTTGTTTCCAGCCTTCTCGAAGAATACGTTTTCGCTTTCGATGTTACATCAAGTGCGCTGGGACAGGGAGATAGTATTCTTAACAATCAGGATATGCTCGATGTTGATCGTTTGTATATCAAGCTTTGTTGGACACTCAAAGAACGGCCCGATGATATGTGGGCAGCGGCTGAAGGAGAGTATTATGGCGGATGGATTCAGGCTGGTGGACGATCTAACCCTGGTGGATTCACCAGTACAAGACATTTGGAGCATTTGATTTATATCATCGAGGCAATGTACAGAAACCATCTAGGTCTTGGCGATGACGATATAGATACGGCGAGCTTTGACGATGCCTATGAGGAAATACTGGAAGGCAGAGTCAACATCCTCGATCAGCAACCGATAAGCGAATATGTCCGGCAACTCTGCGAGCAATCCACGTTCGCCATCTGCCATTCGAGCACAGGCAAAGTGCGCGCAGTCAAATTCAATAATCCGTCTCCTGAAATCGCAGCGACAATTGAGAGACATCATGTGATTAACGACGATATGAAAGTCGTCAAATTGAGCCGACTCATAAACGACCTGACTGTTCATAGTAATTGGCATGGCGAATACGGCAAATTTCTTGATCGCGATACTTATGAGGATGCGGATTCCATCACCGCACATGGAACGCGGAGTGCGGAATATAAATGGGAAAACATTTCGGAAGAGGCTGCTGAACACGTTGCCGAGGTCTATGTAAACAGTGTTGACGGTTTGTGGTCTAAGGAGCATATAGAAGCCACATTCTCTACGTTCGGGCTGCTCCATTCTCATCTTGAAGTCGGTGATTGGATCGCATTATCAACCGACCTCGATGATCTTCGTGCGCCATTCGGCGGCACCTGGTATGGGAAGTCTCTTTTGATTACCAAGATCAAAAAACAGGATACGGAAACCGAAATAACGGCTGTTGAAATCATCGCGTTCGAGTATTCCCCCGAACCCTCGCCATCGCCATCGCCGGAGCCATCTCCGAGTCCTGTCGAAGACGGATTGTGGTTGATAAATGATTGGGACCCGGCTACGAGCACACTTAATACAGGCTATTTTGCACTGCTGGATGGTATCTACAATATAGTAGCGTGTCGGCCGTTCACATGGGGACCAAGCGTCGGAATTGATATGGGAGAAGAGGCGACGCTTTCATCTTTGCGCCTATATGACACAGGATACGCCGGATGCGGCCCTGGTCTGAAAACGGGTGCGCAACTCAAACTGTATATCTCCAATGACAATGAAAGCTGGGATTATATAGAGACATTCACTTCGATGACGAGAGTGGCGACTGGCGGCGTTGCTGATCCCTATTATATCGATTGCATCTTCACGAGCGATCAGACGGCTCGCTATTTCAAACTCTATAGTCCAAGCGAACCGTTGAAAAGCGCGGCTGGATATGTTCTCGATTTATCTGAATTAGAGCCGACGGAAGCATCACCATCGCCGTCACCATCACCATAGGAGGCAAATACAATGGGTGTTACACGAACTGCTTTCGATACTACCGTCGATGCCACGCTTGTTGCTGCTCAGGGAGCGGGCACATATATCAAGGTTGTGGCAATCTCCATGCACAACAATAATACCACGGAATCAGATGATGAGGTCGTCAGACTGAAAGACGGTTCTGCCGGTTCTGTACTCTATGGAGCTGCCACGGGAGCGATCTATCTGCCCGGACGTGGTGGTGTGTTTCAATTGGCTATGAGCTATGACGCTACCGACATAGCAAATCATGCTCATTTCGTATTGTCAGCTAATACGGAATTATACATGGATATTACCAATGGCAGGCGTATATCTGGCGCTGTCTGGTGGACAATAGATTGAGATGTCATGTCTCCAGAAATCAAACGAGAACCATTTCAAACTTCTTCTACTAAGAAAGTCCTTTCAGCGATTGAAGGTAAAGAATACAATATAGTTTCTTTATCGATAATCAATAATGACATAACTTATGCGAGTGTTGTTATCTCATGGCAAGATGATTACGGTACATATCCCTTATTTGGTAATCCGACTGAGATAGGCTGTATATTATCACCACGTGGCGCTTCTATTTGCTTTCCCAAAGATATAGATCAGCCCTGGTTTATTTCTCCGACCAAATCTCATTTATGGGTAGTTTCTAAAGCTCCAACATATGCTTCCATCGCTGGTTTTGTTGAATACTATGAAACGCCATTACCTTCGCCCAGCCCATCTCCCAGTCCCAGTCCGTCCCCATCCGCAAGTCCATCACCATCTCCCAGTCCAAGCGTATCCCCATCGGCTAGTCCTTCTCCATCAGTATCGCCGAGTGCTAGTCCATCACCCAGCCCCAGCCCATCACTATCACCATCCGCTTCTCCCAGTCCATCGCCTAGTCCATCCCCTTCTCCAAGTGCAAGTCCAAGCCCTTCTCCCAGCCTAAGCCCTAGTCCCTCGCCAAGTCCATCACCCTCGCCATCAATTAGTCCGAGCCTGTCGCCGTCACCATCGCCCAGCCCGTCGCCAAGTCCAAGCGAGAGTCCACTGCCTTCACCGTCCCTATCGCCGAGTCCATCTCCAAGCCCGTCAGAATCGCCCAGTCCATCAGTGTCACCATCACCAAGCCCATCTCCCAGTCCTAGTCCTAGTCCTAGTCCATCACCGAGTCCGTCTGTTTCACCCTCGCCAAGTCCATCGGTATCGCCGTCGCCAAGCCCAAGCCCGTCGCCTGTTGAGTCTCCTTCACCTTCTCCGAGTCCCTCTGTTAGTCCCTTACCATCGCCTTCTGTCAGTCCAAGTCCATCCGCAAGTCCATCACCTTCACCATCACCGGCGGAAAGTCCAAGTCCAAGTCCTGTTGTTTCACCAAGCGTATCTCCTTCTCCCTCTGCCATACCAAGTCCATCCCCTTCTGTATCACCATCACCAGAGCCGGAGATTCCGCGCCGCCGTCATTATGTCGCAATACGATGGGAAGATTTGATGCGTTTTCTCCAAATGAGGAATCCATAATGGCATATACCGGATATTTCAAAACAGAAAAAAATCTAGCTGCAAAGATTAATGGTTGGATGTGGTTAAAACATTATCTTAATGGAACGCCAAGCCGCATTCGTACAATTCAGGCTACCGGATCAAAACATTACAGATGGATATGGTGGCCAAATTTTCTGTACTGTCATCAGGAAACGCCGACCGAACCTGTTACTGACGGCCAAATACTGTCAACATCATTCGATGATGCGGAAACTGAATATAGTGGATCGGCTGGGTATATCAAATCATTTACGTCAGAAGCAGGATTTATTACGACGCCACAAACCCTTAACATACAGCCGCAATGGACATTGTATTTCAACGCAAAAAATACGGATGTGACTCCTGGATATGTAGGACATTTTCAAGTAGAAATATATAAGCGATCATCATCAAATGTTGATACCTTATTATGTTCCGCAGACTATAGCGGGGTGCCAACGGTTTACAGCGCTACTGGTTTGACGTTGTTAATTACGCCTGATGGAACGATAGCTACCAGTGATAGGTTGCGTATCAGGATTCATATGTCTGAGGTGTTACCGGCATAGGGAAACGTATGGCGAAACATATCAGTATCACATATACGCGTCGAGGACTTTGTGATCGGACAAAATGTAAGGCCGCCTGTTGCCGTATATTGAATGTGCAGACCGAAACGTGGATTAATGACAATGCAGTCAAGCCAATCGAACGATTAGTGCTTGTTACGAATTGGTCTTGTTCATGGCTCAATCAGCTTGTGGATGTTAATGCCTGCGGTATCTATAAAAACAGGCCGTCAGCTTGTAAGGAATTTCCATCGTCGCCGTGGGATTTGATTTATCAAAAAGTGAAAGATAAATGTAGTTACTGGTTTGAGATAGAGATCAAGGAAACAGATATTGAACCATCCCCGGTTGATAGTCCGGAAGCATCACCGAGTCCAACGACTGGGAATGGAATGGATGGAAGGAGATAACTGTGTCGATCTTCAAAGACATTCTTGGAGCCATAGGTGAGGTGACTGGCATCAGTTCCGTCGGTGATGCGGCGAAAACGATTCTCAACGCCGTAACCGGCAATCCTGATGCTGAGAAAAAATTACAGGAGCTTGAAATTGAAAAGATCAAACTTCAGATTCAGGAAAGCGAAGGCATACGGAATCTTTGGAAAGAAGAAATCAAGTCGGGCGATTCATTCGTTCGCCGCGCGCGGCCATGGGGTCTCTATATGGGATATTCTCTCATGATGATCGACATGGGTCTGATTCCGTTGTTCAACACGATTTCTACGGCATTCGGCGGCCCAACCGCGCCGTCCAACAATCTATCAACACAGTTCTATGCGTTGTTCGGCACAATGTTCACTGGATCGCTCGTCTACAGAGCCTTTGATAAGCGTCGCAAAGTTGAGGGTGAATAATGGATATACCGAGCTTTATCATTACAGGTGTCATCGGGCTAGCCGGTGTGGCAGCCGGTTATGGCGCGCTCAAAATCACGGCTGCACGAAATGCGAGTGACATTGAAGACGTTAGAAACACGTTTGTGCCGCAACGAGAATGCATTCTCAAACATCAGCAACTTGTAAGCAAGCTCGAAACAGTTCAGTCGACAGTCATCGATCAGCAGCGCACGACGAGACGGCTGGTCAATTTTGCCATACATCAGCTCACGACTAACGGCATGTCATTGGCCGAGGCGCAAGACATTCTCGAAAACGGAAAGGATTGAGATATGTACAAGTTCAGTCAGCTCTCGCTTGAGAGATTGTCATCGGCGCATGAAGCATTACAGCGACTCGCTCGTATCGTCATCAAGCTCTTTGATATCTCCATTATCTGCGGACATCGATCAAAGGAAGATCAAGATAAGGCATTGGTGGAAGGTCATAGTAAAATTGCATGGCCTAAATCAAAACACAACTCCTTTCCCTCCCGCGCCATCGACGTATGGCCTTATCCAGTCGCATGGCCTTCACTCGATGCGATTCCCCCGGAGTATCGCAAGGCTGCCGATGATTATGCGAGTGCATTGGCGAGCTGGTATTATATGGCCGGACTATTCAAGGGAGCGGGCGCTGCGCTCGATATCGATCTCAAATGGGGAGGTCATTTCAAATTGTTGTTCGATGCGCCGCATATCGAATTGGGCGACAATGAAAAATGAGTGAAGTCGCTGTCGTGATGGTATCATGGGGACGCGCTCAGTTATTGGATCGGACCTTGACGACCTATTTCCAGACGTTCGATCCGGCACGGGCAACAATCACCGTCGTCGATAATGGCTCCGAGCGGCAAGCTCTCGATGTCTTATTCAACTATCGCAAAAGGATTCAAAGGCTCCTTTTGTTGAATGAGAATCTAGGCAAACCGGCAGCTCTCAATATCGGCGTCGGGTCCAGCCTGCAGGAGGTTCGCAAACTCGGCTATCAGAATCCCGAGTATTTCCTTTTCTGCGATTCCGATCTTGAATTCAAACCGGGCTGGCTGCCGAAGATGGTGACGAGCTATCAGGAGCATCGAGTGCTCACGGACGGGCGGCCACTCGGCGGCCTGTCTGGATATGTACACGCGCCGCATCAACTTACTCTTGATGAAGGTAATATGACGAAGGTCAACATCCTGCGATTACCAGCTGGTTGCTGTCTGATGATGTCGCGCGAAGTGCTGCTCAGAAACGGCCAATG
>Ga0184631_10000018_pt1 | contig 31966 bp, 36 predicted proteins | sample PLM4_90_b1_FD_133160 | JGI IMG/M metagenome (GOLD analysis project Ga0184631, IMG submission 133160) | Groundwater sediment microbial communities from an aquifer in East River, Colorado, USA - PLM4_90_b1 | ecosystem: Environmental > Terrestrial > Soil > Riparian zone | place: USA: East River... | reverse complement strand
TTAAAAAAATTGTCAGCCACTTTTACAATCAAAAAACTCTTGTCGCAATTAATCCATCATCGGCAATGATTAAAATGGGCATAAAAAAACTTATGCCGATTTTAAAAAAAACCGACGTTTTAATCTTAAACCGCGAAGAAGCTTCATATCTGACAAAAATAGATTACAATAATAAAGAACAAATATTTAAAAAACTGGATGGAATTGTAAAGGGAATATTTGTAATGACTGACGGCAAAACCGGAGCCTGGATTTCTGATAATGAAAATATTTATGAAGTGGGCGTTTTTAAAAATAAAAAACGTGCCGACAAAACTGGCGCCGGGGATTCTTTTGGAAGCGGTTTTATCGCAGGCCTTATGCAAAAACATGAAGAATGCAAAACAGGATTGTGTAATATTGATAATGTAAAATATGCAGCACGGTTGGCATCTGCAAATGCAACTTCAAACGTGGAACAAATCGGCGCCACAACTGGAATTCTGACAAAAAAAGAATTTGAAACAAATAGTAGGTGGAAGAAACTAAATATAAAGGTAATGCAAAGTTGAAAAATCAAAAATCAAAATTACAGTTTAAAGTTATAAAATTGTCGCTATTATGTCATCCTGAATTTATTTCAGGATCTACGAAATTAAATCTCTTTAGATTCCGAAACAAGTTCGGAATGACACCTTAAAAATTTTTAAATTTTACATTGTCATTTTCCATTTTGATATTTACACTTTTATTTTGAAACATGGATAACAACATCTGCCATACAGTCTTTAATTATAAAATCTGCGTTTCCGGAGCTGCGGAAACTTCTTTTTGCGGTCCGAACGCCTTTAAGTTGGGCGAGGAAATCGGCCGTGAAATAGTCAGGCACAACGGAGTTGTAGTGACCGGGGCAACAACCGGATTCCCATATTGGGCGGCAAAAGGTGGCAAGGAAGAAGGAGGAATTGTGATAGGCTTTTCCCCTGCATCAACCCAAAAAGAGCATGTGGAACTCTTTGGATTGCCAATAGATCATCATGATTTGATTGTATACACGGGTTTTCACTACAGCGGAAGAAATTTGATCTTAACCAGGTCATCTGACGCGGTTATTATCGGATGCGGAAGAATCGGCACAATCAACGAATTTACCATTGCCTTTGAAGACAACAAACCGATTGGGATTTTAGAGGGTGATTGGGAAACAGATGAGGTTATAAAATTAATGGTTGAAAAGTCACACCGCGCAGAAGAAAGAAAGGACATGATTGTGTTTGATTCAGATCCGAAAAAATTATTGGACAAATTGGTTGCCGTAATAGAAAAAACAAGAGACACAGCCGGAATTGGCGGTATTGGAGCGTTTAAGATAACTAAGGAATAGTAATAATGCAAAGTTGAAAAATCAAAATTACAGCTTAAAGTTATAAAATTAATATCACTGGGTCATCCTGAGTTTACCGAAGGATCTCAAAATTAAACACGGCAGATTCTTCACTCTGTTCAGAATGACACCCTGCGATATTTTTATATTTTACATTGTCATTTTCCATTTTGATATTTTCATTTTAAAATTTTGTTTAAACGATTCATTCTCCCGGTAAGTCTCTTATCGGGAACAATTATTGGAGCAGGGATATTTTCCCTGCCATATGTTTTTGAAAAATCAGGTTCAATTATGAGCCTTTTTTATCTTGTTTTTTTGACGGCAATTTCAGTGGCAATCCATTTAATGTATGCCGACATTATTTATATCCATAAGGCCGACCATCATCACCGTTTTCCGGGATATGTTGAAATGTATTGGGGTAAACGAGCCGCGAACATAACAAATGTAATAATCCTAACAGCGGTATTTTTTACTCTCACCGCATACCTGGTTTTGTCATTAAGTTTTGCAAATCTGGTGGCCCCCACATTACCATTAGCGGTTAAATTGTTATTCTTCTGGATTTTGGGGTCAGCGGCGATTTTTTTGACTGTTAAAAAAGCTGCCATTCTTGATACTGTCACCACATCAATAACTCTTTTAATGATTTTGGTAATTTTTGTTCTTGGAATTTTTACATCCCCAGAGAAACTGCTTTTTATTCCAACCTCGAACCCGGTATTTTTATTTTTTCCGTTCGGACCAATTTTATTCGCCCTTTTAGGAGAAACCGCAATACCGGCAACAATGGCATATTCAAGAGCGGAAAATCTTACAGTAAAGGAAATAAGAAGGGTTGTTTCATATGGATCACTCATTCCTTCAATATTTTATCTGTTGTTTGTAATAGGAATTTTGGGAATTTCCGGGTTGGCCGTAAGCGATGATTCTGTTTCTGGACTTATAGGTTATGTCCCAAAAATAGTTTTGGTACTTATTGGAATTTTTGGGTTTGTTTCACTTTGGGATTCATATTCATCAGCGGGAACGGAAATTAAAAAAACATTGGAGTATGAATGGAAACTTCCCCGATCAGTCATAAATTCTGTTGTTATTTTTTCTCCGCTGGTTTTATACTTTGTCGGATTTACAAACTTTTTGGAACTTGTAAGTTTTATCGGCGGAATTTTGTACAGCATATGGGGACTTTTGATCGTTATCACATGGAGAAAAGCCAGAATAATAGAAGGAGTAAATGATACCCTTATCAATAAATTCAGCCCTCTTGCCGTCTATTCATTGATTTTTATCTTTATCGCGGGAATAATCTACCATATCATAAATTTCTTATAAAATATAAGAAATTTAAATTTCCAATTTTTAATTTAAAATTTTTATTGAATTTATAATAAATCATTTTATCATTGAAAATGACAGTGCAAAAATAAAAAATTGCAATAAATGTCATTCTGAGTAAAACGAAGAATCTCAGATATGTCATTCCCGCGAAGGCGGGAATCCAAATAATTTTGATCTTTGATTTTTAAAATTTGATTTGCTTTTGTCCTTGTAGTTGAACGGATACAATATCTCCCTCCGAAGGAGGTGGTGCAGGTTCAATTCCTGCCAAGGACACACATTGCTTTATACCTTATACTTTTCCCTTTATACTATTCCTATGCAAGGCCTCCTACTTTTCTACAAACCAATAGATTGGCGCAATAAAAATATTTTATATTTTTTCCAAAAAACTTTTGGTAAGGATATTAAGGTTGGCCATTCTGGAACCCTGGATCCTTTTGCCGAGGGCTTAATGGTAATGGGTTTGGGAAGAAAATTTACCAAACAGCTAAACGATTTATTGCTCCATAGCCAAAAGGAATATATTGCCAAAATTGAATTTGGAAAGACCAGTGATACGTACGACATTACAGGAAAAATTACGGAATTTCAGCCAGAGGTTCAACCTCGGGGTATTTTTGAGGTTGAACCTCTTAATATAAATATGGGGAAACGTGGAAAACCAACACCCACATTATCTGAAATTAAAAAAGTAATTGAACAAGAATTTTTGGGAGAAAAAATCCAAACTCCCCCACTTTATTCAGCCAAGAAACACAAAGGTAAAAGACTTCGCAATCTTGCATTTGCCAGTGCCAATGGAAAACAAATGAGTACAGAGGAAATAAAAGCAATTTTGGAATCAAAAAAGAAAAATGTCACTCTTTATGATTTTGAAATTATTTCCTATGAATATCCATTTTTGGAAATAAGACTTTTGGTTTCTTCGGGGTATTATATAAGGAGTTTTGGAAATGATTTGGGAGAAAAATTAAATACCGGCGCATATCTGACAGAACTTAAAAGAACAAAACTCGGAAAATTTTCAGTTGAAAATGCCCTCTTTCATGAAGATTTTTCCTCAAGTCATTCTGAGCTTGTCGAAGAATCTCTCCCTCTGTCATTGCGAGGCACGAAGCAATCTCAATTTTTATCTCCTGAGCCTGTCGAAGGACAAAAATCCATCGAACTCCGCGGGGAAATTTTCGGCACTGTCCAAGGTGTTGGATTTAGATACTCCACAAAACAGCTGGCCGACAAACTTACTATATCCGGATATAGTAAAAATACAGAAAATAATTCCGTGGAGTTTTTAGGACAAGGAAACCTAACTTCAATTGAAAAGTTCCAAACTGAAATTCTTAACCCTCCTGCCCCAGTTGAAATTTCAGATTACCAATTTATTATCCAAAAACCTTCGCAGATATATAAAAATTTTGAAATACTGTGAATTACGAAATTCCGCTCTGTCATCCTGAATGAAATGAAGGATCTCAGTGAAAATCAGATAAAATAAGATTCTTCGCAAAGCTCAGAATGACAAAAAACCATAGTTTTGTTAATTTCGTAATTCACAGGAAATATTATAAAAATATTTTGCTATGTTTAAAGATAGCAAAATTAAACATCACGATAACAAAACAGCGCTGGTATATTGTAGTATACCAGCGCTGTTTTTTATTTAACTTAATCAGAATAATCTCCAAATGTCTTTAACTGTAATAATTGCCATCAACAATAGAAGCAAAATCATTCCGGCGGTATTTGCATATTGTTCAAATTTTTTCGGCAGTGGAGAGCCTTTTATTTTTTCAATTATCAAAAACAATAATCTCCCACCATCAAGTGCCGGAAATGGAAAGATATTTAAGGCGGCAAGATTGATTGAAATAAGCGCTAATAATTGCATCAGATAAACAATTCCCATATGACTGGCTTGGGCGGTTATCTTAACAATCCCAACAGGACCAGTTACATCGTTCAAACTCGCCTGTCCCATAATTGCTGTTTTTAATAGATTAAAAATGCCAACAAATATCATAGTAAATATGTTCCAGGATGCCCTTAAACCGTCATAAAATGCCCTAAAAACGCCCTCTTTGTCCTGTCCAGCGTCAGTTAATGCTATTCCCAATGAACCCTCCCCTTTAGGCGGATTTACTCGCGGGATTGCTTTGAGCTCAACTTCCTTGTCTCCTTTATCTACTTTTAAAGACATCTCCTTGCCTTTATTTTTGTTTATAAAATTAACAACTTCTTCGGCAGTATTAAACCCAATAACTTTATCATTAGTCTCAAACCCAGCTTCACTGGCTGGAGTATTTGGTTGAACTTGGCTAATAACAACAGCTTTTGGAATTCCAATCATAAAAATAATTGAAATTAAAACCCAACCTAAAATAAAATTCATAGTAACGCCTCCGATAAGTATTAAACATCTCTTCCAAATTTTTAGATTATAAAAGATTCTATCATCAGGAATTTTTGAAATTTCTTTAGTATGAATTTCCTCTTCCCTATTTTCTCCGGCAATCTTAACAAACCCGCCAATTGGCAAGGCATTTATACTGTAAGTTGTTTCACCATATTTTTTGCCGAAAATTTTTGGCGGCAACCCTATCCCAAACTCTTCCACAAAAACATTAAATTTCTTGGCAAGCAAAAAATGTCCCAACTCATGGATTAAAACTAAAATAGAGAGAAAAATTATGATTATGAGAGCGGTAATCAAAAGTTTAAAATTGAAATATCAAAATGAAAATGTAAATGTAAAACTATTAAATTATATGGATTCCCGCCTGCGCGGGAATGACAATTTATTTATTTGCATAGATCCTGAAATAAATTCAGGATGACACGAATTAATTTTTATAACTTTAAACTATAATTTTGATTTTTGATTTTTCAACTTTGCATTACTTATTATTCATGTATTTCCTTAATCTTGGATTCAATAGCCGATTCAGTGTCGGCATTTGCCTTATCAATCAGTTTTTGAACTTTATCCTTGAGGCTGAATTTCTCATCCTCTGAAATATTGCCATCATCAGAATCTTTATTTATTTTTTTATTTGCATCATCTCTTAAAGATCTGATTTTAATTCTTGTTTCCTCCCCTTCCTTTCTTATAACCTTTGACAATTCAGTGCGGCGTTCATCAGATAAAGGCGGCAAATTTATACGAATTGCAGTTCCATCAACACTCGCGCTAACTTTCAGATTTGAAGTTTCAATTGCCTTGGCAATAAGCGGCGCCACAGCCTTATCCCAAACCACTATTTGAATCTGAATAGGTGGCACAATACTTATAGCCCCAAGCTGTTTAATACTCATTTTCTGCCCATATGCATCAACCATAATATCTTCAACCATTCTCGGGCTTGGCCTGTTTGAGCGCATGCCAAAAAGCTGCTGTTTTAAATACTCCACTGTTTCTTTTGTTTTAGTTTCCAATTCTTTTAAAATATCCACTTTTTAAAAAATTTAAAATTTTAACTTCTTAATTTAAATTGAATGACTTAATGGATTAATTTTTAAATTAAAACACTTGAAATTCATTTTAAATTTTAAATTGAAAATTAAAAATTGTTTTTATTTAGATGTTCCAATTATAAATCCATTATCTCCTGTCGGGATTATGGTTGATATGGAACGATTTTTTGCCATTTTATTAACCAGTTCTTTTGTGATTTCAAATGATTTTGCAAATGAATGAAAATTGTCGTTTGTCATATAAAGCATTCCATTGCCATCTTTAAAAACCAAAATGAAGACTTCCAATGCTGACTGCGGATTATAAAATATTCGATAAACCGGTGTTTCTGTCCCGATTTCTTTTGGCATATTCAGATGATTCCAACTTGTTCCATTGTCAGAACTTAAGAATAGCCCATAATTAGTTGCCGATAAAAAATTTTTTTGCGCATACGGAGATTTAATAATATCATAAACATCCGGTTTTTTATCATAGAAAACTTTTGAATTTGTAAAAATATTTTTCGATGGGGAGAACAACATCACATCCTGATATGATTCAACTTTTGAGCCACCACCAATCAAGGAGGATATAAATTTCCTCACATCCGGATTGCTTAACACAATAAGAATAAGTGTTCCCCAGATAATTAACAGGACGCCTATGTTTATGTGGGTTCCTCCACTTGGTTTTGGTTTTTCTGGAAATGCCATTTTATTTTTTATTTTTTAAATATAAATTTAATAGTTTTAACTGGAGTTTATTATTAAGATTAAACTGCTTCATTAAAGAAAGCCTTTTTAAAACTTCCTTAAGTATACCAGAATTTTGACTTAAATTTTTACTAAGGTCAATAATGGTTTTTCTAAAGAAAGCATCTGTTTCGTCAATCACGCCATCATCTGCTACTGGTTTGGCCGGTTTTTCCCCGCTGACTTTTGATTCCGAGAAATAGATTTTGCCCATTCTGGAACGAAGCGTTTCCAAAAGCAGATTTTCCCTGTTAATAACCAATATAATCAATGAATCTTTCGGTGGCTCCTCAATAATTTTCAAAATTCCACTTTGCGCCTCATCGGTAAGCGCATCGGCATTATTTATAATTGCAGTCCTTTTTTTTGAAACATTCGGCGATTGATACAAAAACTTCTGCATATTTCTGATTTCATCAATCCCAATATTCCCATTTTCGTTTTGTTTAATAATAATCAAGTCGTTTAAAAACTTTTCTGATTTTTTAAATTCTCCCCATTCTAAAAAATTTGCCAATTTTTCAGCAAACTCAAAAATCTCGTTAGTTTGTTCGCCAAAAAATAAATAAGCGTGAAATAATTTTTTACCATTAATCAGATTAATAAAATCTTCTTGAATTTTTTTTAGGTTATTGACCATCTATTGTGGATAAATTTTCAATTGTTTTTAATTTCATTAAAAACCTCCTTCCCGCTAATCGGTTTTGCATTTTTGCCAACAATTTTAATCCCATTATATTCTTTTGGATTATGCGATGCAGTTATCATAATTCCAAAATCCGCCTCATGTTTGTTAACCAGAAAATACAGCATGGGAGTGGTGGATATTCCTACTGGAATAATTTTTAATTTAAAATTTAAAATTTTTAATGAATTTCTCAATGAAGAATAAATTTTTGGGGAACTTAGACGCGTATCGTGACCAACTACAATATTTAGATTTTTAGATTTTAGCCTGGTTAGCTGGTTAGCAATAAATTTACCTACAATTTCGCCTACAATTCCCTCATTTATTTCACTGGGGTATTTGCCGCGAATATCATAGGCCTTAAAGATTGAATCTTGAATCATGGATTTGGAATAATAAGGACTACGTTTTGTCATTCTGAGCCTTGCGAAGAATCTGATTTTTGAGATCCTTCGGATTACCTCAGGATGACAGAGTATCGTTTCTTAATTCAAAGTAAATAATACTATTTAATTTTACGGGTTACCACTTTTTTAAACAAGCCTAACAAAAAACCAGTTGAAAACTATTATTTTATTACTATTTATGTCATTCCCGTGAATCCGCCAGCTGGCGGAGGGAATCCAGAAAATATAAAAAGCATAGATTCCCGCCTATGCGGGAATGACAACTTGAATAGTTTTTAATCATTATTATTAAAAAGTTTTACTTCAAAATTCCTTTTAAAATTTTCAATATACTCTTTATCTCATCTTTTGTGGTAAATTTTCCAAAACTGAAACGCAAGCTGGATTTTATTTTCTTTTCATTAAACCCCATTGCCGCGAGAACATGCGACGGCTTAGCGGAAAACGAGGTGCAAGCAGAACCACTTGAAACCGCCACCCCAGCCATGTCCAATTTAATTAATAAATCTTCGTTATTAAAATCTGGGAAATAAATATTAACGATGTTCGGCAAATGGGAAATTTCTTCAAAAATGCCATTTATTTGTGTAGATGGATAAATCTTCTGTAATTCTTTTATAAAATAACTTTTTAATTCTCCAATTCTTTTTGACTCTTTTTCTCTATTTTTATCCGCCAATTCAATCGCTTTTGCCACGCCAACAATTCCGGCAACATTTTCGGTTCCAGAACGAAAACCAAATTCCTGACCACCACCAGTCACTAACGGTAAAATGGGAAATGGGAAATGGGAAATGGGATTTTTATTATCTATTTTTTCCATTTTACTTTTTACATTATCCTTTTTCCTCATATAGAGCACCCCTACTCCCTTTGGTCCATAAATCTTATGTGCGGATAAAGTCATCATATCAATCCCCAAATCGTTTACGTTGCAATTTAAAAATTGAAATGCCTGAACGGCATCGGTATGGAATAGAGGATAATTAATTAATTGCGGATTATGGATTATGGATTTTTCTAATTCGTAATTAGCAATTTGTAATTGCTTAAATTCCCTAATTATATTAGTGATTTTGTTTATCGGTTGCATAGCTCCAGTTTCGTTATTTGCATACATTATTGAAACTAAAACAGTTCTTTCATCTAAGCTTTCCTTTAACTTTTTTAAATCAACAATTCCTTTTTTATTTACAGGCAAAATAACAACTTCAACTCCTTCTCTTCCTAAATCTTTTGCAGTTTCCAAAACAGAATCATGTTCAATTGCCGATACTATAATTTTAATTTTTTTTGATTCTGGATTACGGATTACGGATTTTTCTAATTCGTAATTAGCAATTCGTAATTGTTTAATAATTCCTCGTAATGCGAGATTATTCGCCTCTGTTGCTGAGCCGGTAAAAATAATTTCTTCAAAACTGGCGCCTATTGATTCAGCAATTTTTTGACGACTCATATCTATCGCTCCGCGAGCCCCCTGCCCAAAAGAATGCAGTGAGTTAGGGTTGCCAAATTTACCGCCAAAATAAGGCTCCATAGCCTTTTTGACTTCCTTATCAATCGGCGTTGTCGCCGCATAATCCAAATAGATACGCTTCATAAAACAAATATAACAAAAAAGGCGGGTTTCGCAACCCGCCTTTGAAACAAGGCTTCTTTATGCCGTATTACTGATATTGCAGCGACGTACGCAACTCATCAATGCTTTTGAAGTTTATTCCGCATATCTTCCTTGCTGCCTCGAGTAATGAATCGCTCAATTCATCAATGAAATCCATCCGCGCTGCCGCATCCAGATACATCTTGGCGAGGTTTTTATCAACCCACGCTGTTTCACCGACAACCTCAATGGTCCCTTGAATTATTTCTTTCTGCGATAGCCCGATTGGCGATTTCCCGTGCACTCTTGCAAAGACCTGCGCCAACGGATCAATTTCCTCAACATGCGAACTGCCCAATCTGGCATTTTCATTAACGAACATTCCCGAATTCATCAGACATTCCTCCTTATGGTTGTTTGAAAGTTACTTTAATCAGATTATCAAATTTCTCCCCCCTGTCAAACTCATTCTTAAATTTTTCAAAACTCGCGGCTCCAGGGGAAAACACTATACAATTTACATCTTTTCGCTTTTTAATTTCCTTAACCATATCTTCCAAGCTCTCAGACACATTAAATTTCCGCGTCTTTCCGCGTTTTAGTCCGCGTAATTCCGCGACCAATTTACTAGTTCCAGAACCGTTTAATAAATATAAATTTTCTAGTGCTACATTTTTGTTTATTTCTTTTGCTAAATCTTTAAAATCCAATTGTTTATTTGTGCCTCCGGTTATTAAAACAAATCTTTTGCTCTTAAATCTTTCTATTGCGGCAATTGTTGCTTCCGGACTTGTGGCGGCTGAATCATTTATAACTGTTAATTTTTTATTTTTTAAAATAATTTCCTGTCTGAATTTTACTTCCGGCAAAGTTTCAATTTTATCAACTAATTTACCCCAGCCTTCTCCCTTATACAAATACGCCGCCAATAATGCCATTAAAAGGTTATATTTTTGGTGTTGACTGATCCGCCAGCCGGCGGACTGCGCTGGCGCTATAAAATCATTTACTTTGTCCTTCTGGAAATAAATTCCGTCACCATAAAAATACAGTCCGTTTTTATCTGCCGGCAATGGCTTCAAAGAAACATAGAAAACTTTGCCTTTTGGTTTTTGTTTTAAAAATAACCCATTATCTATATCAAAATTTAAAATCAAAAAATCTTTTTTTGTCTGATTGGAAAAAATTCGCGACTTTGCCAAAGCATAATTTTTCATATCGCCATGCCTGTTTAAATGATCAATATATAAATTAGTAATCACCGCAACTTTTGGAGCCTTCAATTTTTTATTCAATTCAAAATATTCCAGCTGGTAAGATGGGATTTCTAAAACTAAAGATATGTTTTTCTCACCCTGCCTGGCCGCCAAAGCTTTAGCGTCGACGGGAGCTTGTTGACCGCGTGTCGCCTTAGCTTTAGCGAGTGACACAAGAATCTTATCCAAAACCTTCAAAGGCGCCAATTCCGGGATATTCCCCCCAATAAACGCTGGTTTTAAAAAGTGATGCGTCCAGGTTGTTGTAGTGGTTTTCCCGCGTGTTCCGGTTATTGCAATATATTCTGTCTGCGGTTTTTCCACATTCAAAATTTTTAACATCAGTGACAAGTCAGTTTCAATCTGTTTTTTATTTTTACGCGCGAATTGCACCCATTTGTTATAAACGCTCACCGCCTGGTTAAAAACAATAATGTCATTGTTCAAAAAGTCCTCTTCTTTATGTTCCCCTAAAGTATATTTAACCCCCGCACCATTTTTTGAAGAAGCTTTGTTATCACGCCCATTTAGAGACGAAGTCGGCTTTGGCTTTAATGATTTTGAGACATCATAATCTTTACCGAAAATGGTGTGGGGGTTAATTTTATACTTCTTCAACTTCGCCAAACTATTTTTTAATTCATTTTTAGAATTCAAATCCGTCACAGTCAATTTTGCCCCGTTTTCAACCAAAAATTTAGCGGTTGATACACCTCCACCTAATCTGCCAAGTCCTACTAAAAGAATTTTTTTGTTTTTAATTAGATCGAGCACTTATTTTTAAATTTCACCACGAATATCTGTAAACTTTTTCAATTTTACGCTTATTATCACCTAATAGTAAATGTTTATTAACTATTTTATTTTTATAATCAGTTGAAACAGCTTCTATATTATTAAGCGCAAATCCAATATGAGCATTTTCAGATCCATCATCAAATTTTATTTTCTCCCACAAAATAACATCTCCAGCTTCTATATTGGTTAATTTGATTTCTTTCCACTTTATATCGTTATTAAAATATGCACTAACACTTTTCACAGTTGCATATGGCTTATCAATTGTTTTAAATAAATAAAGGATTGAACTTACAAAAAATGCACAAGAATACATTCCATCATTTAGAACATCTGAAATTTCATTATTATTTTTAGATTGAATAAATAAAGAGTTAAAAATTTTACTACCAACGCTATTTTCAATAGCTTTTAAGTATGTTTCCTTATAAAGAATTTCTATGTTTGGATCTGGCATATAATTATTATATTAAAATTTAATCTTAGACATTTTTACATTACATATTAAACTTTCTACTTTTTTGTCGCTACTTTCATAAATTCCAAGAACAATGGATGTGCGGTCAACGGGCGGGATTTAAGTTCCGGGTGAAATTGCGCGGCCACAAAAAATGGATGGACTTTTTTTGGAAGTTCCAAAATTTCCATCAATCTTTTATCCGGTGAAGTGCCGGAAAATATCAGCCCTTTTTCTTCAAGTTTTGAAATATATTCCGGATTTACTTCGTATCTGTGTCTGTGTCTTTCAAAAATTAAAAGTTTGTCTTCCGGAATGCCCAAATCCTGCCTTAATGACTCCTTTTTTGATTCAAAGCGGGAATTTTTATAGGCGTTATATGCAATGGTATTATTTTTTATCATGGCCGGGTAAGCGCCAAGACGCATTGTTGCTCCGTATTTTTTTTCTTTCATATGAATTTTTTGTTCCGGTAAAATATCTATAACCGGATATTTTGTTTTTAAATCAACTTCCGTTGTATTGGCATTTTTCAAATTTGCCATATTGCGAGCATATTCAACAGTTGCCAACTGCATTCCGTAGCACAAGCCCAAAAATGGAATTTTGTTTTCGCGCAAATATTTAATCACGTTAATTTTCCCCTCCACTCCACGGCTTCCAAAGCCGCCCGGAATTATTATTCCGTCATATTGTTTTAATTTTTGTAAATTTTTCTTTATTTCCGCGTTTTTCTGCGTTTTATTCCGCGCCTGCCCCGCCAACGGCGTGGGTTTTTCTGCGGACAACTCAAAATCATCGGCACTGAGCCAAACAATTTCCGGTTTTCGTTTCATCACATATGCCGCGTGTTTTATCGCCTCAATCACTGAAATATATGAATCTGCCAAAATAAAACTTCCGGTTGAAAAATATTTTCCCACTACGCCGATCCTGACAGGTTTTTTTACAGTTCGAATAACATCAACAAACTTTTTCCACTCTTTTAAATCGCTTTTTCGCGCCTTAAGATTTAACTTTTTCAAAATTGTCTGGCTTAATTTGTCGTTTTCAAAATTAACCGGAACTTCATAAATACTTTCAACATCAGGAGCAGAAATCACCGCCTCTTCTTCAACACTGCAATTAAAGGCGATTTTTTCTTTTCTCTTTTTATCCAAAGGAACTGTGGCGCGGGCAATGATAATATCCGGCTGCAATCCGGCGGAATTCAAAGTTCTTGCCGCATATTGAGTCGGTTTTGTTTTAAGTTCAGTATCAGAACCCTGCAAAGGCAAATAACTCACAAGAGCCAAAACAACATCGTTTTGATTTTTAACTTTTAACATTCTGATAGCTTCCAAAAATAAAATGTTTTGGTATTCCCCTACAGTGCCGCCAACTTCAACAACAACAATTTCAGCTTTTTCTTTTTCTGCCGCCTTGTTTATCCTGTGAATCACTTCAAGCGGAACATGCGGAACAACTTCAACGCACTTGCCGCCAAATTCCAAACCTCTTTCCTTGTTTATCAAAGAGAGATAAACACTTCCTGTAGTCATGTAATTGGCACTGGATAAATCCTTACCCAAAAATCTTTCATAATTACCCATGTCCTGATCGCATTCCATTCCGTCATCCAACACAAAAGTCTCCCCGTGTTCGGTCGGATTCATAGTCCCGGCATCAATATTTACATACGGGTCAATTTTTATGGCAGTCACCTCAAAACCCTTTCCTTGGAGAATTTTCGCAATTGAAGCGGCGGCAATTCCCTTGCCCACTCCGGACATTACTCCCCCAACTATGAAAATGTATTTTGGCGTTTTCATTTTTTATAATTTACCGTCATTAAATAATTTTTCAATAACTGGATTAATAAAAAACATTGGCATTGAGATAATGTCCATAACTAGATCAATTAATATTAAGGGGTCATTTTCTCTAATTATTTTACTAATATTTTTTTGTAATTCTATTGCTGTATTTTCTGATTGGCGATATTTATTAAAAGCATTGTTATCTGGATATTTTTCTTCCCACATCTTACGATCATTGAATATTTCAAATAGATTATCCAATACAATTTTTTGATCATTTTCATTAATATATTTACTTGCGTAACCAGCAGTAGAAAATATCAAAAAGTAATTTAATTCAGCAAAAATATCTTTCAATTGCTCAAAATTTAAAAGGGATTCTGATAATTTATAATAATCTTCCTTTATATCTTTCGGCCACTCCTGTAGCGGTATGCCAATAATTTTATTTACACCTTCATTAAATTCCTTACCTGATTTTTTAATATTTAATTTACTTAATTGCCAATTTTTAAGCAGAGAATACAAGCAAATTGGAGCAAAAATAATAACGCCAGATTTTAATTTTTCTATTTGCTCATTTGTTATTTTTACATCCATAATGAATTATTAAGATTTTTTTAACATATCTTCTGGTTTAAATTTTTCAATACCATCGCCAAAATATAAACCTAATCCTGCTGAAAAAAAGTAATACAAATACCCAGAAGTAACCTCAAATAAATGCAACATGGAAAATATAATTAATGATAGGGCAACTAATCGCGGAAAATAATTAAAAATATATGATTTCCAAGGTTTATCTTTTTCAACTTCATCAAGAGGAAAATTTTTTGAAACCCTAAAAGCTAAAAATGAAAACCCCATAAATGAAAACACCAATGCCCAAAAAAATCTAGGATAATTATTAAAGCTATCAATGACTGTATTATAAAAAAATATTTTTTTATTTATATAAAATATCAAAATAGATAAGCAACTAAAAACAAATATCCAAAAAGACCATCTAAGCCTTCTAAAATCAGAAAAATTTAATTTTTTACAAATTTTATCAAAATTCATAAATCAAATAATTATTTTTTACTTATCGCTAATCACTATCTGAAGGCGGGCGATGGAGGAATCGAACCTCCGACAGCTGTTTTGGAGACAGCAAGTATGCCACTTACCTAATCGCCCATATTATTATTTTTTTAAAAAATTAAGGAGGAATAATATACCAAGCCGACGATGCTGTCGGCTCCCCGACCAAAGCGTCGGGGCTTACCTAATCGCCCTTTACTGTGTCATCCTGAATGGAATGAAGGATCTTAATATGGATTCCCGCCTACGCGGGAATGACAGAAATGAGATTCTTCGCAATCCGCCGGCTGGCGGATCAGAATGACGAAACACAATAGTTTTGTTAATTTAGCAATTCACCATTATTCGCCCTTTACACGACTAATTCTAAACAAAAAAATTCTTATTTTCAAATTTATCAAAAAACCGTGCCCTCACGACACGGTTTTTTTCTTTTTCGTTATTTCGTTCAGTTTCGTTTTTCGTTGATTTACTATTTCTTCGCTTCCTTATGAACAGTACTCGCTCTGCACCAATTGCAGAATTTCTTCAATTCAAGCTTTCTTTGAACACTTTTCTTATTTTTCTTCGTATAATAATTAACCCTCTTACAGGTTGAGCACCTCATTCTGGTTAATTGTTCTTTTAATTTAGATTTTGCCATGACTTAAATTAACACTAAAAACTTAAGAAATCAAGAGTTTTTGCTTTAATGTTCTCGTGTTTTAATGTTCCACTGTTTTCTGAGCCAATGCGCGGAATTGAACCGCGGACCTACTCCTTACCATGGAGTTGCTCTACCAGCTGAGCTACATTGGCAAGTACATTTATATTTATAGTAAATTTTCTATTTGATTGCAAATAATGCCTGCCGTTGTTATGGAGCCGAAGGCGAGATTTGAACTCGCGACCTACGGTTTACAAAACCGTTGCTCTACCAGCTGAGCTACTTCGGCATTTATATATTAATTAAATCAACTTCTGCTTATATTCATCTATCCACAATAAAATAGTCTTCAATAATTTTTTGTCAGAATAATTTATAGCCAATGTTCCATATTGAGATTTTTTCTTATATGAACCTACTCTACCAACATGAATTTGTGACTTATAAAAATTCTTCAAAGGTAGCCTAGTTTTATTAGCCCAGAATTTTTTCAGCTCGACCTCATTCTGATCCATATACATATGCAGTAAAACCTTAACTCTTTCTTCTGAAATGCCACAAACTTTTCTAAGAAAATTTAAAAATATTGTTATCATTTCCGGGTCACTATTTATAAACTGAACCCCGTTCCCTAGTTTGGCACCTTCACCCCAATACAACATAACACCCGTTATTTTTAATTCAATATCACTCTTTGATAAATTTTCCTTAAGTTTAAACTGCTGCTTTTTAAACTTAATTATATATAAATTAGTTATTGCTTCGCTTATTGAACGCCTTTGAACTTTTTTCTTGATTAACCAGTAGCGAACTACAGAATCAGAAATATCTAATTTTTCTGAAATTTGCATAGCTGAATAACCATTATTCTTATATAAATTAACAATTTTATTTTGCGTTATTTTTGATATAGGCATAATTAAATAATATCATACCAGTTGTTAATGTTCAATCTACTCTCCTGTTTGTGCGCAGGGAGGGATTACGTCCCGGGATTTGAGGCACTTATTAAAGTGCAACCAAATCCTTGCTCCACCGCTGAAGCTATGGCGACACGCGGTCGAATCCTTAACGCGAAACAATAAATTGTTTCGCTCCCCTGGCACTACATTACTCGCTCAAAGCGAGTAATTTGTGCGCAGGGAGGGATTCGAACCCCCGAAGGCTATGCCAGCAGATTTACAGTCTGCCCCGTTTGACCGCTTCGGTACCTGCGCAAATTAACTAACAACAAATAACTAATAACATAAATATAATAAAACAACGCCCGCATAACTGCAAGGCGTCCCTTATCAGGATATGCTTTATTATTGTAAAAATTACTTTTCCTCTTTTCTTTCACCCTCGATTTGGTTTTCAATATCAAACTTTTCTTCTTTATCCGCCATAGCTTTAGCGGCGGCGGACTCACTCTTTTCCGAGTCATCACTGTCCAGTTTTTCAAACAGTGAACTTTTCTTATCGCTGCTGATTTCAATCCCGGTTTTTTTAAACTTTTTAAGATGATGAGAAAGTTGATTATCAAGTTTCATGACATACAACTTGGATTTCCTCAACATTTTTTCCAACATTTGACTAAAGATAAAATCCAATTTTTCCAATGGTAAAGCGGCAATAAATCTGTCTATTTTTGAAAAAATCTTTTCGCCTCCTTTTTGACTTTCATCAATAACATCAACAATTTGGGGAATTTTTCTGGCAACCAGATAAATCATTATCCCTAATGAGAGCATCAACAAAATTTGAATGATAAAGTTATACACGCTTCGCTTTATCAACGAATAACGAATTGGTACGAAAGTACGAAAAAATGCTTTTATGTCATCCTGTCCGCCAGCTGGCGGATCATTTCAGGATCTAAGTCATATTGATAGATTCCGAAACAAGTTTGAAATGACAGTCTTAGTAATTTCGTTATTTCGTTTATTTTCGATTTTCGCTGATTTTAGATTTCGTATCTGCAGAATTTCTCCACTTTTATATTTTCACCAATTTTGCCAATTGTATTTTTCACCAATTGCTCAATTGTCATTGAGTCATCTTTGACAAAACCCTGGCCAAGCAATTCTTCCACGCTTGCAGGATTAAGAGCGGCAATGTGCATCACAATATTATGAGCAAGTTCTTTAAACATCTCGTTTTTGGCAACGAAATCAGTTTCACATCTCATTTCCAGGATAACTCCCACTCTATTGTTATGAACATAGGTTTCCAAAAGTCCGGCTCCGGTAGATCTTTCGCTCTTTTTTTCAGCCTTAGTTATGCCTCTTTCAAAAATAATTGATTTTGCTTTTTCAAAATCACCTTCAGCTTCATCAAAAGCCTTTTTGCATTCCATTACTCCGGCGCCAGTCATTTCTCTGAGTTTTTGAATATCATTAACCATTACAGCAGTAAAAAGTTATAAAGTTATAAAGTTATAAAGTTATTTTCCCTTTATAAACTTTTACCTTTACAGACTTTATGAACTTATGATTTTTATTCAGACGGTTTTTCAACTAAAGATATAAGTCTGTCAATTACCCAATTTATGCTTAATTTTGAGTGATCGTTTGCAGGAATCGGAAAATTTACTTTTTCCGGATTATCGTCACTGTCAATCAGGGCAATAATCGGAATATTCATAATTTTTGCTTCTCTTAAAGCAGTATCGTGGCTATTAACGCTTGTATCAACAATGAAAAATGCATCCGGAACTTTTGTAAAAGTGTCCAATCCTTCAAAAACAACCTTCATTTTTGCAAGTCTCTTTGCAATCACAACTCTTTCCTTTTTTGTATATTTATCAAGTTCGCCTTTTTCAAGTTCCTTTGTTGTTTTTCTGTAATATTCAATTCTTTGATAAATGATTTTAAAATTAGTTACCAAACCGCCAATCCAGCGATTTTTAATCATTGGAAAGCCAAATGTTTTTGACATTTTTTCCAAAGCTTCCCAACTAGCTGGTTTTGTCCCAACCAAAAGAACGGTTTTCTTTTCCTTGATAAGTTTATTTAAAAATTCGGCAGCAGCATCAATTGATTTTAATGTTTTTGCCAAATCAATTATTTCCATGTCATTTCTGGTCATGAAAATGAACGGCTTAAATTTTGGTTGTGTTTTATTTTTCTTGTGTCCGTACAAAACTCCGGCTTCTGCCATCTCTTTTAAAAGAGTGACGTCAATGTCGTTTTGCGGTGTGCTTTCAGCCATTTCCTCGGCTGCAATAGTATTTAATTCTGCTTTGGTTTTCATAATTTTTAATAATTCAAACAAAAAACTAACATCAAGTTAACTTAAGATAGTGTAATAGAAATGTTTTTAAAAAACAAGCCCCATAGCGGTCCGCTGCCAGTGGATTCACTATGGGGCACTAACCACAAAAATCAGGAGGATATGCCAAATGATATTTTTTTCAATCTAAGCCTAACCGAAAATTTCTGATTGATAATCTTTCTTGCAATAATTTTTTTAATAATTTCCTGCCGTATCTCATGCAATTTTGCCTCACGCTCAGGTCGGTCATTTGCATCAATAATAATCTCGACCGGAAAAGGCGCATAATCACACCGATTAAAATCTGAAACGTATACACTCACATCTGCTACACAAAGGCTTGAAATTCCTTTAATACTTAAAGATTCTGCAATTATTATTGCAATTTCCCTTCCTATGCCATTATACCAACGAATTTCTCCGGACTTTCTGACCTCTACTGTTGGCATATCTTGCCTCCCTTTTATGAGTTATGAACTAAAAACAGCATACCCTGGTAGTGATATACTGTCAAATTTAGCAGAGCCCTCTTTTGAAAAGAGGGCTGGATTCCCGCCTCCGCGGGAATAACAGATCTACTTATTTTTCACTAACCACTAATCACTATTGGCTAATCACCTATCCTTTATTTGCTATTTTTCAGCGTTTCATTAATATTCAACACTGCATTAACAGCGTCTCCTATTGCAGTGCTAAATTGATTATAAAGTCCGTCAGATACATCGCCGGCAGCCCAAATTCCTTTTGCTGAGCTTTGAAATGTCTTATGATCAACGATAATCTCGCCTTTTTCATTTAAATTGACCAAATCTTTTACTAAATCAGTGCTTGGTTTATATCCAATTTCAACAAAAACTCCGGAAACGTCTAAGGTTTTTTCTTCATTAGTAATTACGTCATTATATTTCAAACCAGTTACAAAATCATTGCCAAAAATTTCTTTAATTGCGGCATTGGTAATAATTTTAACTTTTGGCTCTGATTTTAATTTTTCCTGATAAATAACATCTCCTCTAATTCTGTCGTTATATTGTAAAACAGTAATTTCGGAGGCATATGGCAAAAGGTCAATTGCCGCTTCAAGACCGGTATTACCAGCGCCAACAACGACAACTTTTTTATTTTTCATCAGTGGCGCATCACAAGTTGAACAATAAAAAACCCCTTTTCCAGAATATTCTTTTTCTCCTGGCACATTGAGCTTTTTATAGCCACTTCCAATTGCATATAAAATATTTTTTGCCCGATAAACAGATCCGTTTGAATCAGAAATTTCAAAACCTTCATTAATTTTTTTAACAGAAGACACCAAAACGCCGTCTTTTAAATCAATTAAATCCTCTTGCGCTCTTAAATGGCTTTCAAAGGCTTTTGCCAATTCAAATCCGGAGATTGCCTTAAAACCGATAAAATTTTCAATTTTATCAGAAGTAACCCACTGACCTGAAAAGTCCTTGGTTATCAATAATGCATTTATTTTTTTTCTGGAAGCGTAGATTCCTGCCGCAATTCCGGCTGGTCCGCCTCCGAGGATGATTAAATCATACATAAAATTTAAAATTGAAATATCAAAAATCAAAATGACAATGCAAAATTTAAAAATATTTTAATTTCATTCGCCTTCGGCGAATACCGAAATTTTACACTTTGATTTTTTAACTTTACATTTTGAGCCCCAACGCTTTATCAATCGACGGTCTGTCAAAACCGACAATTATGGTGCCATCAATATCAATGACAGGAACGCCCATTTGATGAGATTTTTGAATCATTTCCTTTGCAGCTGCTTCATCAGAACTGACATCATGCGCGTCGTATTGAATATGATTTTTATCAAAATATTCTTTTGCCATTTCACAATACGGGCAGGTTGAAGTTGAATAGATTATTACTTTCATTTAGATCACTAATTTAGACGAAGTACTACAAACGAATGTTCACAAATAACGAATTCTTCGTAATATAAATTTTTATAGAAATTCGTGCTTCGTGAAAATTTGTCAATAAATTCGTGAAAATTCGTTTAATTTAGTTTATTTCATTTTTTTGGAATATTTTCCTTAATGAAAAAATTGCCAATACCGCTCCGCATATAACGTTACTCCACATCGCCAAATTGATTCCTGAAAAATCCAAAATCCATGGCGATACGAAAATCCAAATGCCTAATATTAAGTTGGTATGATTGAAATACCTCATGACAAATTAAAAATTATTATTTTAATATACCATTAATTACCGTTGAAAATACGGAATATGGCTGGGCGCCTTTGATTAATTTTCCATTTATAAACAATGTTGGGGTGGAAACCGAATCCATTGCTGCTTGCGCTTCTTTCAAATTATCGCTTAACACTTTTTGATATTTCTTTGAATCATAGCAAATCAAAAAATCGCTTGTGTTCATTTTTAAAGTAGTGGCTGTTTTTTTAAACAATTCCCTGTTTAGATTGCCATTATTTTCACTATTTGGACCTTTTCCGGCCAAATAGTTTTCAAGTTCTGTGTATTCAATATTATAAATTACATCATGAAATTCCCAGAATTTGTTCTGGTCTTTGGAGCATAAAAGCGCCATGGCGGAATTTGTTGATTCATTTCCCAGGATTGCCAATGGTTTAAAAACCATCTTAACTTTTCCTGAATCAATATAATCTTTTTGAATCAAAGTTCCAGTTTCTTTGTAAAACTTTGCGCAATATGGGCACTGAAAATCTCCAAACTCAATAATAGTGACCGGGGCGCTGTCCTTGCCCAAAACAACATCATTACTGTTGATTTTTGGCGCAACTAGCTGCGGAACTGCGTCAACTTTTGCCTGTTGCTGAGCTGGCTGTATATTTTTAACGCCAGTTGAATAAATAACTGACCCGGCAATAAGCAAGGATGCCACTAAAATACTGGCTGGAAGCAACCAGGCTGGTCCACCAGTTGCTGATTTAATCCCACTTTCAACTCCTTTTTCTATTTCATTTTGTAATTCTGTATTTTCCATAAAAATATACTACTGAATACTAACTGAATACTACTATACAAAATTACAAAAATTTGTAATTCCGTACTTTTGTATTAATTCCGTATTTTGTAGTGATTATTTAACAATTATAGTTAATAAAACTAAAAAAACAATCCTATAATAAATTTATGTACACTTGTCGCGGTCGCGACAAGTGTACATAAAAATTTAAGATACGATTTACTCAAGTACTTTACTATTTAACCACTAAAGCTATTTAATTAGTTCAAAAACTACCACCCCAAATGCTACAGCAACATTTAATGACTCCTTCTTGCCAAACATCGGGATTTCCAAGATTTTGTCGGCTTTATTTAAAATGCTTTTTGGTAAACCTTTGACTTCATTGCCCACGACGAGTACGACCTTTGACATTTGACCTTTAGCATTTGACTTATTATACGGGATGGAATTTTTGGATTGCTCAATTGCAAAAACCTTATATTTATCCTTTTTTAGTCTCCTTATTAAGCTGCTTGTCGATTTAATATGTTCCCATGGGATATACTTCTCCGCCCCTAAGGATACTTTGGTTAATTGATCTCGCTGTCTACCCAATTCATCTATCGGTTTTGGAGTGATGCCGCATAGATAAATCTTTTCCGCCCCGGCAGCATCTGCAGTCCGAAAAATAGATCCAACATTTTGCAAGCTTCTTATATTGTGAAGAATTACTATCATGTTTGACGCAATGAGCTATATCTCTTAATATTAATTCCAGTATAAAGTCATTAGACTTTGATTTCAAACTTCATAATGGAGGATAAGGAAATGAGAAGCTCTGTAAGATTGGGAATTATTGTAATGATTTTGTCACTATTTATGATCGGTTGCGAAAAAGCAAAGCTTGAAAGCGCCAAAGCTGAAGCTTTGTACCAAGCAAAAGCGCAAAAAGTATTGGCAACGACCTCAGGTGGATTACATACGATAATAATGTGCAAGGACAAAAAGGTTTTAATTGCTAATCATACCGGCGGGAGTGTTAATGGAAAAAAATTTGAATTTCAAGAATTATCAGGTACAATCTGCGAGTGACTAAACCTGCTTTATCTAAAGCACAAAGCCCAAGACACTTGTCCCGGGCTTTTTTATTTCCTTGATCAATATACTATTCTAGTGGATGATAAATAAATACAAATCACCCTTGCCCTCTTTGCTCCACCGCTAAAGCTAAGGCGGCACGCAGTTAAAAAGAGGGCTTATTAATTCCCGCCTACGCTGGAATGACAGACAAAAACAGCGGTTCTATTAATAGAACCGCTGTTTTTTTAAAATTTAATCATTGAAAAATTCATTAAAAATTTTAAATTGAGAATTAAAAATTTAAACGAGTTTACTTTCTAAATAATTCTTTAACTCGTTTATATTAACTCTTTCCTGTTTCATTGTGTCTCTGTCTCTGACCGTAACAGCTTGGTCGTTTAATGTGTCAAAATCAACTGTAATACAAAATGGGGTGCCGATTTCATCCTGCGCATAATATCTTTTACCGACATTTCCCCTGTCATCCCATGCAATCATGCCGTTTATATTTTTCTTTAAATCAATATAAATTTCTCGCGCTTTTTCAACCAATTCAGGTTTATTTTTTAACAATGGAAATACTGCCACTTTATAAGGCGCAACTTTTGGATCCAACTTCAAAACAATCCTGTCGGCTTCCTCTGTGTAAGCACTGCACAAGACAGCCAAAACTGTTCTATCAACACCCCAAGTCGGCTCAATCACATGCGGAATAAATTTGTCATTTTCCTCAATCTCCGAATAACTCAAATCCACGCCGCTTGCCTTTGAATGATTTTTCAAATCAAAATCAGTGCGGTAAGCCAAACCATAAAGCTCTTTAATACCAAACGGAAATTCATATTCAAAATCAATTGTTCTCTTTGAATAATGCGCCAATTCTTCTTTTGGAACTTCAAGCTCGTGAACTTTGTCAGTATTTATACCAACTTGTTTCATCCACTCATACATTTCCTCTCTCCACATTTCAAAAAAACTCTGCCAATCTTCGTCGCGCTTCGGCTCATTGATAAAATATTCAATTTCCATCTGCTCAAATTCGCGAGTTCTGAAAATAAAATTTCCCGGGGTGATTTCATTTCTGAAAGCTTTGCCAATTTGCGCAATTCCAAACGGCAATTTTTTGCGAGTTGTCTGCAAAACATTTTTAAAATCAACAAACATCGCCTGAGCGGTTTCCGGTCTGAAATATGCGACATTGGCAGCATCTTCTGCCGGTCCGATAAAAGTTTTAAACATCAAATTAAATTGCTTGGCTTCTGAGAATTCTTTTCCTTTGCAATTTGTGCAAATTCCTTCCAACTGATCGGCTCGAGATCTGCTATGACATTTTTTACATTCCACCAATGGATCAGAAAAAGTTGCCAAATGACCACTGGCTTCCCAGACTTTTGGGTTCATAATTAAAGCGGCATCAATACCAACAACGTCATCGCGTTGCTGAACAAATCTTTTCCACCATAACTGTTTAATATTATTTTTAAGCTCCACTCCAACCGGACCGTAATCCCAGGAGTTCGCCATGCCTCCATAAATTTCAGAACCCGGAAAAACAAATCCCCGTCTTTTGCAAAGGGAAATTATTTTTTCAATGTTGTTTTCGATTTTATTCTCCATAAAAATTTTATAGTTTAAATTATATTTTTCATTCTATAAATTCACGATATTATGCACTCTTTTGCCTCCTTTACAAAAGGAGAGCCTGCCCCGCCGTGGCGGGGTTTGAGGATTTAATCACCCTTACCCTCTTTTCAAAAGAGGGCTTTAGATTCCGAAATGAATTCGGAATGACACACCCTAGCTATTACTTAATCCCCCCCTCTCTACAGGAATGACAACTTACTTAAAAATTATTGTATAACGTTTTCTGTTGTTTTCAAAATATTGGTTTGGGCATTTAATTGTCCACCGGTAAATTCGTCTGTGGCGCTTAAAAGAGTTTCACTTAAAATCGTGAATTGCCTATCAACTTGAGTGACACTTGGAGTTGCTTCCACTTTAAACACTGCCTCTAGTGGCTTACTTATAATGCCTTTTGTCGCAAGAATTCTATCTATTGCCCAGGTTATTTCTCCAGTTCTTTCATTATAAATTGGGGAAGTTTCCATATCGCTCTTAACAGCTTCAATCCATTTAACTCCTGGTTGCAAAACAGCGCCGATTGTAATGTTTTTAATGTCGGTCGAATAATTTTTAATCTGCCAGTGAATTTCCATTGTTGTCGGTTGATCAACTTTCATCTGAACCGGACCACTGACATAAACTGACGACGTGTTAATGTCCGCCTTTCCTTGCACTTTTGTTTCAAAATTTGCCAGCCCAACTGTCTTATCACTCGAAACATTATAAGGCACGGTTGGAGAATTTATCTCTGCCTGGAGTTTCAAAAAAAAGTTTTTATCAAACATTCTCTTGATGGAAAAATTTGGCTTAACCCTTACTGAAAAGTTGGCAATTCCTTCGGTATTTGGATCCAATGTTTTAAATTGCGAAATATTGCTGGCATTCCAAGAAATGGTATTATTAACCGAATCAAAAAATCCCTGTGACTGAATCGTTGCAAAATCAAACATCTCTCCTGTAAGTTTAACTTTTAAAATCACATCGCTCAATCCGACATCGGTATTGTTTCTGTATTTAATCTGATATTTTAACAAATCTCCGGCAGTGGCAATGTAATTTGGATTATCATTCGCAATGATTACCAATGAAAGAGGGGAAGATGCAATGCCCAAACTGGCATTTTTTTCATTTATCATATATTCCCTGCCACCGATATTTACAAAAAGTTGGGTTTTGATTTCTGAAAACGACTGGTCAACTCCCTGAAGCGAACCATTTATCACGATATTTTTTTGCTCTTTGGAAATTAATTTGCTCAAATCCCAAACATTATTCCCCGATATTGGAACAACTGATGCGTCTTTAAAGGAAAAGCTGTTCGGATAAACCAGCTGTAATCTGACATTCTTAAAATCATAGTCGGAAATATTCTGATAATTTACATTTATTTGAAAATTTTCCCTGTTAAAAACTCTTTGCGGAGTTATCAAATTTGTTGAAATTGCAGACTGGTCAACAAAAATTTCAGCTGTCTGATTTTTTTCAAAACGCGTGTTCAAATTTTCCGGAAGATAGGAAAGATTTACATTTATTTTTTCCGTTGTCTGTTCTCCTTTTATAAAAACCAAATTAAAAGTTTTTTTAACAATCACCCCCGGCTCAATCGGCTCTATTTTTTCTTCAATAACCTGCATACCGGTTTCGTTTTCAGGACTCACTGCACCTTCCGGAAGCTGAATCAAAATTTTTGGATCATTTAAAACACTTTGTGATTTATTTTCTATATTAACCGTTAGCTCAAATGGCTTTGCAATTAGCATTCTACTTGGAGCTGAAATTTCAAAGTTCAATTCCCTGCTCTTTTGGTATTGAAATACAAAGTACGCAACAAAACCTCCAACTACAACCAAAACAACCATCAGCACCCAAAAAATAAACTTGCTATAAGCTCCAATTTTGCTAGCTATTTTATCTCCGTCAATATTTTTATTTTTGACTTCAATTTTTCCCTCATTATCCCAGTTTGTTTTAATATCCATCTTAAAAATTAAAAATTCCACAAAATGTCATTCTGAGCTCTGAGAAGAATCTCTATTGATTTAATACTGGGATCCTTCATTCCATTCAGGATGACATCGTAGCACCAATTTTTAAACTTTACATTTAACTACATTATACCATTTTTTTTACCCACTTTTAACCAACCCCCTAATCCCATACTCACTATTATTCATTGCCTGATTAGAGGCGCAATTTTTACATAAAAAAGATTGGTCGGTTTTATAAAAAAAGCCAGCACTATTTTTCTTGCAAAAATTGCATTTCGCATATTACGAATTGAACCCCAATGTTTAATAAATATTTTATAATGCCAAATTTTCTTCAATATAAAAATGTGCCAAGCCGTTAGCTTCACCTGAATCTTTTTTACCCAAAACCAATGATTCGGTTAAATACTCCAACATTCTATTAGTATAATGAATAAAGTTTAATGGATAAAGTTTTTATTCGTGTCATTCTGAGCCATGCGAAGAATCTAATCCCAAATTTTGAGATCCTTTATTACCATTCAGGATGACAAACGCATGTTTTTAATAATTTACCTTTAAAAATAGCCTATTTTTTGCTATATTTTACCCAGATTCTTTCAAATTTAATAAGTATTGACATTTGATTAAAAATCTGCTATAAATAATTATATTCTGATACTTCCGAAAATATTTCGGGTCATCAGAAGATGACCTTTAAAAATCTAATCTAGGGGGGAAAGGACATGAAAAATCTCATCGGATTTGTTCTCGTGGTAGTGGGAGTTGTTACGGTAGCAAGCTCGGCAATCGGGCCAATGGTCAGCTCTCAGTTTCATTATTCGGGTTGGGCAATCGGCGACATGATCGGCGGAATCATCCTGATGGCGATCGGGGTAAAAATTCTTTTCAAACCCCAGAATGACGGACGGGAATACGCGGCAATATCTGCTGAAGCAATATCGGCAGCAGAAAAAATCGCGACAAATGCGGAAAGAGAGCGATTCAGACGCACTGCTGCAGTGGAGCGAGAAGCGTCCGAGGAGATGTTCAACATCGGCATTTCCGGCGTCCGCTAATAAGGAGGAACAAATGCGATGTAAAAATTGTGGGGCATTGCTCCCACCCACAGCCGGCACAGAAAAGTGTCCGAACTGTGAGGAAAATCCCTACGCGCTCCTCCCCGGAAAAACATTGTCCCGAGGAGAGATTGAGGGGATTAAAAAATTACACGATGAGGCGGCATAAATCGCCGCAACAGGACCCACTCGGGTCCTCTTTTTTTTATCCCCAATAACTGCGAATTACGAAATTCCGCTCTGTCATCCTGAATGAAATGAAGGATCTCAGTGAAAATCAGATAGAATGAGATTCTTCACAAAGCTCAGAATGACAAATAACGTAATCCTTCGACAAGCCCAGTAACGCATACGAATGTACGTTACCGGGCAAGCTCAGGAAATATAAATCCCAATTAATTTTTTAAGATTTCTTTTACAATTTTTGTTTCATCCCAAGGGATTTTTTTATTGTTTTCAATACACATGGTCGTTTCCCCGCCCTTGCCAGTTAATACAACAACATCTCCTTTTTCCGCCAAAGAAATTGCTTTTTTAATTGCTTCTTTTCTGTCTATAATCTTATAAACAGCAGCCAAATCCCCCTCTCCCCCTTTTTTAAAGGTGGCAATGCCGGATTCAATTTCATCTAAAATTAAAGATGGATTTTCATCGTATGGATCCTCATTGGTCAAAATAATTTCATCGCAATATTGCGCTGCAATTTTCCCCATTACCGGACGTTTCCATTTATCTCTACCACCACCTGCAGATCCAAGCAGACAAATCATCTTTCCGCCACTTTTTCCCATTTGAGTTTCTTTGGCAGCTTTATAAACAGCTTCCAAGCTACTGGGTTCGTGCGCATAATCAACAATAGTTGAAAATCCTTTTTCAGAATCAATAACTTCCATTCTTCCGGAAACCGATTTGAAATCTGCCAGGCTTTTTTGAATTTTTTCAACCGGAATATTTTGGGATAGCGCAACACAAATTGTAGCCGCACAATTATAAATATTAAATTCCCCTATCAAATTTGTTTTGTAATTTACACCATTGGCCAAAAATTCCGACCCACTAGAATTCAATTTGACGTTTTCAATTTGTAGAATTGATTGGAAGTTGGAATCGGTCCGCCAGCTGGCGGATTGGAAGTTGTTTTTTAAACTGTATCCCCATTTATTTTTAATTTTCGGCTTCAAAAAATATTCAACATTACTGTCATCAAAGTTATAAATTCCCACTCCTTCCTTTTTCTTTGCCACTTTTTCAAACAATTTAACTTTTTCATCTCTATAATTTTCAAACCCTCCATGACGTTCCAAATGCTCGGGTGATAAATTTACAAAAACCGCGGCGTTATAGTCTATAAATTTATGACGATACTGCAAAATCCCCTCTGAAGATGTTTCAACTACCGCATATTTACAGCCATCCTTCACCATTTGCGCCAACAATTTTTGCAAGCCAAATCTGCCGAGCATTGTCTGTTTAAAATTGTTTTGCCATTCCTTATCGCCAATCTTGAAATTTACAGTTGTGGTAAGTCCGGTTTTAAACCCGGCAGAATTTAATATGTGGTGAATCAAATTAGAGGTTGTGGTTTTTCCTTTTGTGCCAGTCACACCAATTATGTAAAGCTTTTTGGATGGGAATCCATAAATCAACGCGCCTAAAAATGCCAGCACATAATGATATGGCGGCTGAAAAAATTTAAATATTTTCTTCGGAATCAGTTTTTTTATTTTGTTTAACATTTTCCCCGTCTGTCATGCTGAGCTCACGAAGCATCTCATTTTCTGTGAATAGCACGGAGATTCTTCGCAGGCTCAGAATGACAAAACTTTCCATTTCCTATCTTTTATTTAAAAACCTTAATGCTTCCTTTAATCTTTCTTCCGTCTTTTTTATTTTTTCAGAAATTTGATCCAACGCCTTATCAATTTCTTTTCTCTCATACCCCAAATTTTTCAAAGCGGCTTTTAAATCATTATCAACTTCAATAAAAGACAAATCCGTTTGTGTTTTTGATTTTTTAATCTTATCCTTAAGCTCCATGATTATTTTTTCCGCCTTCTTTTTACCAATACCCCATGAGTCGGACATTAAGTCTCCGCGCCCTTGTCCGATAGCTGCCAAAAACTGGTCAATTTTAACTGCACTTAAAATACTGAGCGCTGATTTCGGTCCGACGCCGTTTATTGAAATAAGAAGTTCAAAAATTTCCAATTCTTTTTCAGTTAAAAATCCGTACAGTTCCGGAGTCTCCTCCTGTTTAATTCTGTGAAAACAAAACACTTTTATGTCTTCGCCGTTTTTCGGCAAATTTACAAAAGCATTTTTTGCCATAAAAACTTTGTAACCGATGCCTCCGGCTTCAATAACAATAAAATCTTCTGTTTTATGGGTTAGTTTTCCGAAGATTGAATAAATCATTTTTTGTATAATGAAGAATTTTAATGAGGTTCAACCTCTAAGAAATTCTCGAGGTTGAACCTCATTAAAATTACGATGTCTTATATATTTATTATTAAAATAATAATCTAAAAAACAAAAGTAAGCAAAATAAAAAAGGCTTAGAGGAAAATTCTCCGAGCCTTTGTAAAAACTTATAATTAAACCCCCGTTACTTCCGCACTTCATATTCCATAATTTCTTTATTGCTTATTACTAAAACATCCAAAGCCTGTGAATAATGTTTTTACTCAATCAATCCCAGAGCCATAGTGAGGCGATCACTGGCTTTATTGCATAAAACTTCTTTTGCCAGAATATACCATGATTCTTTCCGTTGTCATTTCATCCTCCCTTTTTGGAAAATTATCGGTTTCATTCGAGGGCGTGTTTCTTTTAACGCCTCAAGATTATTTTTCAAATATTTTTTCATCAAATTATCAATGTGTTGCTGCTCGGACAAATAAAGTCCGGGACTGCGTACGGCAAAATCTGTTTCGGACAAAGTCCTAAGATCTCTTACATGACATGCTTTTACAAGCTCCGCCTCCTTCATAATCAATAACTTTCTTCTCAAATTCAGTTTAATAATCCTGCTTACATAAGCCCCAAATGACAGTTGAAACTGGTGATTCATTTTTACATAAAGCCTTCTTGCCTTTTTCCCGACAGGCACCATAATTAATCTCCCTCCATCTCTGTAATGACTACTTCATGTCCTTCTCCCTGGCACTCGCCGATACCCATCCCGCCTGGCATGAATATTTCTTTCTGACACTTTTGACAAACTACTTTTTCGGATTTAGGACTTCTCAATAACTTTACTGCCATAAGTCAGACTTTCCCTTTCTTATTTAAAATGTATGAACTGCTAATAGCGTATCAGAAAATATTGACTTTTCAACTCATTACCTATATTCTATACAAATAAATAAACACTAATAATTTTTAGATTGTGAGAGCTATAAATTTTTACCCACGCCGTTGGCGGGGTGCTCAATTTTATAGTTTCGCTTTGCTCAAATAAAATTGGCATGCCAAGAACAGAATCAGTAAAAAAAGCCATGCGCCAAAGCGCAAAAAAAAGACTTGTAAATATCAAGAGGAAAACCGACTTAAAAGCGGTTATTAAAAATTACAAAAATCTTATTGCCGAGGGTAAAAAAGATGAGGCCATAAAGTTATTGCCTCAGGTTTACAAAAAACTTGATAAAACTGCAAAAGTGAATGTCATCAAGGACAATAAGGCTTCAAGATTGAAATCAAGACTTTCAAAAATGGCAAAATAAAAAAGTAGTGGTTAGACATTAGGTTATAGGCTTTAGTAAAAATACCGAATTGACCCAGTTACGCACATTATACATGTGTTAGTGGGTTGACAAAATAGTACGCCGCGGCGTACTATTTTTTTAGCATCTTAAATCGGAAAAATAAGGGGGAAAGGGAAATGAATAATAAAAAAGTGATTATAGTGAATCCCCATATGGGGCGACATGAGCTATACAGCGAACTCTGCGAGAAATTACAGGAAAGATTGATTAATGAAGGGATTGAAATATCGATAAGTAACGGGGTCGGGAGTTTTTTTTCAGAATATGCCATTGTGGTATTTGCATCAAAAAGAATGTTTGATGATGCGAAAAATGCAAAAAAAATGTTTCCCAATAAGATGATTATACTCTGGGGAATAAATATTCAAAAAGAAAATGAAAACAAGGGCGTGGTCACAGTAAAGATGGATGATGGGATTGATGAGATTGTTAAAATCATAAAATTCGAATTGACCAATGGGGTAGGATTATGCCGAAGTTTTTAGGATATAAATGCTACTGCGGCCATTGGCTTCAAGTAGATACTTCCATTGAAGTTTGTCAGATCTTTGGTTCGCGCTTTTTCCATGGTAGGATAATTACTTTA